>Ga0210105_1000011_pt1 | contig 30449 bp, 28 predicted proteins | sample RushSE_TuleC_D2_FD_185569 | JGI IMG/M metagenome (GOLD analysis project Ga0210105, IMG submission 185569) | Wetland microbial communities from San Francisco Bay, California, USA, that impact long-term carbon sequestration - RushSE_TuleC_D2 (SPAdes) | ecosystem: Environmental > Aquatic > Marine >... | reverse complement strand
AACGCATCCGACTTTTCCTGCCGGACCACCAGCAGCCATTTTTTGTTCTGCAGCCAGGTGGTGGTGTACAGATATGCATCTCCTTTTAATCCCTTATCAATGAAGGTTTCGATATTGGTGTGGGCCTGCGGATATTTAACAGCGTCGGGATGTTTATCCATCAATTTCCCCCCGGATCGCGGCTCCGTCTGTAACAAACCGTTCATATTGAGAATATAGGCCTCCCCTGTTTTGCCGATACGGATTCCCTTGACGATCTTATTAAATGTCACCGTATCGATGGTTGTGCGAATCACCCATTTTTCATCCGCTTTTTCTTTTGCAAGTGCGATGATGAAATGGGGCACCTGGCGATACCCTAAAAATATATCGCTGATGTAATACCCGTGTTTCATCACTTCCTTGAACCAGTCGTACTCTTTATAAACTTTGCCTTTTAAGCTGTACGGTCCGTGATAGGCGACATGAAGGCCGTCTTTGTCGAAGACCCCAAGATCCATAAATGCCTGGGATTTTCTTTGCAGGTGATCAAAAACGGTGTCCAATTGTTCAGATTGGCTGAGGTCGTCGAACGTATAGGAATACAGAATAAAATCTAAATCGTGTTTCCGCTCTTCGAGAAAGGACTCGATCATTTGGCGGTGATCTTCCACAATTCTTTTCATGCTTGCTATTGTATTGTTCTCCAATGATGTCGTAAAAAAATAATACATGGTACCCAGCGCCATAATAAAGGGGATCAGCGGAACCAGGATCATACAGGCAAAAAGCATTCTTCTTATTGCTGAAAAATGATTCGACTTCATGTTTTATCCTTGAAGCGGGCTGGCGAATACCCGACTGGCAAACGCTGTTTGTTTCTCAGGAATATTTCCGGCGTTTATAATGGCGATGCATCCTTTTTTAATACGTTTTTATGAGCAATGAATGTGCCAAAATCCGGAAGTGAATGGCTTTGGATAACCGATTGGATTTATAGTCTTTATTTACTATGCTGTTGGGGATGGCAATCGTTCAGATAAAACCGAATGTCAGGAATATTTACACATTGTAAAGAAATTAAAACAGCGCAGGATTTTATTTTGAATCGAGGATTTTCTGGAGATCTTTTTCAATTTTTACCTGATAATGGCTCAAGGCGGCATTGTTGTTCATGATCATATCGAGCTGCCGGGTATGAAGCGTTAAATAACCCAGAATTTCAAGGCGTTTTTTCATGTAGTCCATATCATGACCTTCCACCCGCGCAATGAGGTTGTCTTCCCTGATATCTACCCTAAAGTCGTGCCTTTGAAGTATTTCTGCAATGAAATGGACCCTTCCGAGTCGACGCTGATGGTCCGCCGCGCCGCCTTTAAATTGGAAACTGATGTAATTTTCCATGGAACGCTCACTGACCAGTGCCTCCAGGATGGAAAAGTGATACCCCAACCTTGAACTCAAACTGCAATAATTTTTGGAGATCATAAAATAATTACGGGCGGCATAGGTTGAACGAAGACCGGGGACTAAATTCCTGTTTGCAGTCGATTGAAAAATAACCGACGCCAAACCCTTGCCGTCAATTGCCGGCGGGCCTTCCCAGGGAACGGCGCTGAATCCTTTCCAAAACGCCAGCATCGGAATCGAAGCGATATTTTCCAGTTTAACATATCTGCCGTCTATCTCTTCCTTGAATCCATCGTCCAAATTCAAAATCCACCATTGCATGGGCACGTTATAAAAAAGTTGTTTGCTCGATTTTTCTGAAAAGTTATGCTCCTTACCAAAATTGAACATCTCATAGACTGCTTTTTCATGGATAAACCGGGTTATATCATGAAAAGTTTTGCAGTTGACCGGACTAAAATAATGAGAATCCGGATCGAGCAGGTTTAAAGGGATGATCAGGCTGCTCACCTGTTTTAAGGTTTTGTAAACCGGACTACCGTCCATCAAGTTTTTCTTTGTCTCGGACTTCACCAGCAAAGCCTCGATTTTTCCCTTATAGATTGTCAAAGCGTCGGCATCAACGGTGACCATCTCACCATGATTCAATCGATTAACAACATCAGGCACCCCAAACAGCGCAGGTACACCAAATTCTCTTGCCACGCTGGCGAGATGCCCGGCAAAGCTCCCCTGTTCCGTTACAACGGCAGCAGATCGATTTAAAAGGGAGGCCCATATGGGAAGCGCCTGCCGGGTAACCAGCACCGCCCCTTGAGGAAACCGCAGCATATCTATTCCCTTGTCCACCAGATAGACTTTTCCGCTGGCTGCACCAGGACTTGCGGTGATTCCTCCTCTGGTAATGATGGTGTCATCTACTGATTCGGGTTCAGGAAGGTCCGTCTTTAACATTTCCATTTGCTTCAAAGGTCGGCATTGCAGTATATATATAGAATCATCCTCGGCAACAGCCCATTCAATGTCCTGGGGGATTGCATAGTACGCTTCAATCTTGGCCGAAAGTTCCGCCAAATCCAATATCTTTTTATCATCAATCGAGGCCAGATCCTTTTTATCTCCGGTCATTTCCATCCTGCAAACCCCTTCCTCAGGAAGGCATACAAATTTTAGTTCCTTGGCGTTTATTTTTTTACGGATTATTTTTCTGGGAAGCTTTTTTGAAACAACAAAAAGATCGCAGGCACCACTACCGTCAACAACCGACTTGGGCAACCCCCATGCGGAATGGATAAAAATCGAATCGTCGGCCATGTCAACGGGATTACGAGTATAGATGACGCCACCTGCTATGGCATCTATCATACGCATGCATCCCACACACATGGAAATATCTTCATCCTTAAATCCCCTGCTCAATCGGTAAGTGACCGCCTGAAGCGAGTATTTGCTAGCAAGAATCTCCTTGTATGCTTGGAAAATGCTATCAAAACTTACGTTTAGCTCGCTCCGATACATGCCCGCAAACGAACTCTCCTGCGTATCTTCTCCAAGAGCACTGCTCCTTAACGCCAAAGTGACTTTACCTTTTGTTTCTGATTCAAGTTTGTAATAGGCCTGCTTGACGGCATCGACCAGATCATCCGGAATCCTGGATTTGATAATGAGCTGCTGTATTTCTGAACTCAGGGTAAAAAGCTTTTCTATATTATCCACATCGGCGGATTGAAAACGCCGGTCAATTTCCGCCTGCAAATCATTTTCTTTGATAAACCTTTCATAGGCTACCGAAGTAATGGCAAATCCCGTGGGAATCTTTATCTGAAGCTTGTTCTTTATTTCTCCGAGATTGGCCATCTTGTTCCCTACGAAATCGCTCATCTCCTTATTCACAACATCTATGAGTATAACAAGCCTTTCATCTTTCATCGATTTTTTCTGTGAAAGCAAGCCATCGATTTTATGCTGGATATCATTAAACCGTGTATTGAGTTCCCCGTATTTGTTCTGAGCGAGTTTCTCAATATTTTTGATCATATTAAAGACATTGACGGAAACTGCCGTGCAACTCGCCCGAATAAACGTCATGCCAAAGGGTTGTCTGCCCTGGAGCGCCCGCTCCATATCGGCCATAATCTCTAATGCTTTGTTGTTGGCATTCAGCAGGAGCTTGAAACTGTGATACCGATCCTTGAAAGCGATTCGGAGTTGTTCGACATCGGCATCCCTGAGTTTCGGCTTTTTTATAAAAAACTTTCTAAAATGTTCAAACAATGCGCCCATAATTTTAAGTCCCGGCGTTTCCGATAGAAATAATGCGAATGCGCCTTACAACATACCATACATGTCATAAATTACCTGAAAAAAAGGCCAAAAGCAAGGCAGGACCGTTTGCTTTCAGCCTTTTCAACGGATAAACTTCAACCCTCTTGACCCGGATATTTCATGACATATTCAGATTAATGTTCCAGCTTCATTCCCCACCCCTCAAACATGAACATAATTGCAAAACCATACCAGAGGGTATAGACCACATAAAATACCAGAGAAAAAATGACAAAAAAAGCACGATCGGATATTTTCTGGGGCTCGATTTGGTAGTAGTTATAAGAAGTCTCCACCGCTTTCTTTACAACCAAATCAATGGCTTTGGCTTCCTGGAACTGTTTTTGCTTTTTCAAAGCCTTATCCATCGCACTGAGTGCCTGCCACCAGTTAAAGAGAACCTGTCTTTCGTTGTATCCGTATTTTGAAGAAATCGTCTGTCCATCATTCACATACATTCGGTCTGCATCCGCAAGACAATTTTCGAGGATTTTTCCCAAATCCCCCTCTATCTTCAATCGGTTTCCGGATATATTGACCAGTGCGCCGCCTTTCATAAACAATGCGGCTGTCTGTTGGGTCTGGCTCTCATCTGCCATTTCAATGGTCGTGCTGACTGACCTGCCGGAAAACGGTTCTGTTTCCGCCTTGACCTTTGGAATGTAATAGGCCGACCCCTTTGAAATGGAATTGTACAAGTCGTCTAAATATTCCAGGCCGTTTTGTCCCTTGAAGACCGGGGAAAAGATGATGATCAATATGGCTGCAAATCCGATCAACAATCCAAAGCCGATATAAAACTCTTTCTTTTTTTCTATCATGATTCAGCCTCCCCACCTTTAAGAACTCGGATATTCATTAAAAACGTTCCGATGACCCAAACCGCGAATCCCAGTATTACGAAGAAAAATGCCCATATTCCAATTTTCTCCAGTAACGCTCCGGTTCCTTTTGATATTTTAATGATATCCATAGCACCCAGCTTGGCCGGCAGCGCAAAGACACGGTTCACAAAACCGGCAAGAACCGCCATGGCGTAAAATCCGCGGATCGTGATGCCGTGAACGACCTTAGTCACAATCGCCCCTATTTGGATCCCCACCAGGGACCCCAGCAGCATCCCCATGGCAAGCGTATAGAAAATAAACCCGTAAATCGCGTACTGGCTGATTGAAGCATAGCCGGCGGTGAACACAATCTGAAAGATATCGGTTCCCACCGTGGTCATGGAGGAAACACCCAGAACATAAACAAAAATCGGAAATGTTAAAAACCCGCCGCCAACGCCCATGATGGCCGCTGTGAGTCCAACCAAAGCACCGCTTAAGACCAGAAAAACCCACGAAATACTTCTTCCCTCCGGTGTAAGGTCATAATCGAATTTGACTTTTGGCGGAAGATTAACCGCCTGAAGCTTTTTGGGAAGATTCCCCATTTCTGCACCTTCAGTTTTTTTGCCATGGACCTCCCTTCCGTGAAACCCCTTGCGTTCGGCCCTTTTGGCCTTTAGAAAGTCGGTCATGGCATAAGTACCCAAAAAACCGAGCATTAAAGAATAGACGGTCGTGATAAATGCGTCACTGAGAACTGGATTGATTTCATATAACAGGCGGTTAATGACACCTCCGACGGTTGCGCCTAAAATGGCCCCGATTAAAAAGACCATTGCCAGGGCCACGGAAACATTCCCCAGCTTTCGGTGGATGACGCTTCCCATGATGGCTTTTGCGAAAATATGGAAAAGGTCGGTTCCCACCGCTAAAATACCCTTAACACCGGCACTCATCAGGGCGGGTGCAATGATAAATCCGCCGCCGGCACCGATGCAGCCGGTAATCAGCCCGGCACCCAGTCCGATGAGTATGGAGACGATAAATATGCCTGTACTGTAAAACGCAGGACTGTAAGCCTTTTTGCCGCCCAATAATTTTGGCAACGCCCCGCCGATCTGATCAGCAAACGCCAAACCTCCCAAGATAATGGGGATGGTCAGCAAGCCTAAAACTACCAGTCGTTTTTTATCCGTAAAAATGGTATTGGATACATCAATCTCCCACCGTGCATGGGCCCTTGCACCCATCATCATAAATTGTCCCCATTGTTTAAAAAAGTTCACGTTGATTTTTCTCCTTTATTCTGGTCTGTTAGCTTAAGAATTCCGAGTTTTTCAATTTTCTGTTTCTGTAGGGTTCTTCTTTTAAAAGCGTCTTGAAGCTTGTAAAAAAGCTCATCAAAGTCGGCGGGTTTCATCAGGTAATCAAAAGCGCCCGATTCCATTCCTTCTATGGCCGCTTCTATGCTGGCATGACCGGTTAACATAATAACTTCCATCAAAGGTTCTATCTTCTTAATCTCTCTTAACGTGTTTATTCCGCCGATACCCGGCATTCTGACATCCATTACAACCACATCGACCGGCTGTTTGTTCAAATAATCGAGTGCCTGCTCACCGCTTCCAACGCCGACGACATCCACCCCTCGTTTTTTCATGCGCTTCATCAGTGTTTCCAGATAATCCATTTCATCATCCACAAAAAGAACTTTCATGGCTTCCAACTTCATCACCTCCTGGATGAAACAACTCGCTGTGTATTTATAATGCGCTCCTAATGAATGTGCAAAAAGCCGGAATTAAAAATTTTTGGGCATATGTGGAACGTTTAGCGTGTTCCTTCCAATTTGCACTGGGTAAAATCGATCTGGCGGTTGCAGCCGCTGCACACATGCGTTCTATCAAACTCATCTGAAAATATTTCCACTTCTTTGCCGCAATTCGGGCAATTGCACGTAAATGATTTCAGTGTCTTGAAATTCTGAAAACCCGGGCAGTGTTTCGGTGTTGTCATAATATCCTCCCCTTAGATGAACTGATTTGGTTGTTCAATCATATTTTTTCGTCTAGTTGCAGCCGGGATCCCGGCAATAATACCTGAAGAATTAGGAAAGCCCTCCGCTTTTTCTAACCAAAAGCTTGGCTTCGGCTTTTCGGATCCGCTCTTCCTGTTCATCCTTTCTCTTCCTGGCCCCTTCCAGCTTGGTGGAAAGTTCACCGAAATCCGCGGGCTTCATGAGATAATCAAAAGCGCCTAATTTCATGCCTTGGACGGCGGTTTCGGTACTCCCGTGTCCGGTAAGCAAAATGACTTCCACCAGTGGGAATTTTTTCTTGATTTCTCTCAAGGTTTCGATACCGTCCATGCCGGGCATCTTGATATCCAGAATAACCACATCAATGGGCGTATTTGCCAATGTATCGAGCCCTTCCTGCCCGCTGTAAGCTGCGGAAACTTTTTCACCCAGTTCATTTAATCTCAGGGAAAGCATTTCCACAAAATCTTCCTCATCATCAACCAAGAGTACCTTTGCGGGAATCTTTATCATGTTTTTCTCTCCTTTATATACTTATTGTATTGACTTGTGTTGATTGGCCAGACGGTCTAAAAATCGGATGCGTTCGTCCTGATCGAGATCTTCTTTTACTTTACAATATCTCGGCACGTTGACATAAAAACTGGTACCGTCACCCAGCCGGCTTTCCACTTCAATGGTACCACACAGTTTTTCAACAATACCGCGGGTAACAAAGAGTCCGAGACCCGTCCCCTCACCCGGTGGTTTGGTGCTGAAAAACGGTTCGAATATCTTCTTCATATTTTCCTTTGGGATGCCTCTTCCGTTATCCCTTACCGTAAGCTTTACGTTATCGCCGACAGCTTCAAGAATAATTGAAATTCTGCCCCCGGGTTCGGTTGCGTAAATGGCATTGGTCAAAAGATTGATCAAAACCTGTCTAAACTGATAGGCATCGCTCCAAATGGTTCCGGTGTTTGGGTCTATTTCACGGACAATTTGGACATCTTTGTTTGTTGCTTCTCTCTTTACCAGATGAACCGCCTCTTCCGTGAGTTCCGCAAGATCTACTTCAGCAAAGACGGAATCATCTTTTTTGGCAAACCCCAAAAGCTGGGATGTAATTCTTTTGGCCCTTTCCACGCCTTTTTCTATTTTATCGAGAGCCTTTTCAAAATCCTGTTTGCGGGGTATTCCGGCCATTTCTTCTTTGCTTAAAATCAGCTTCAGCCAGCCCGCGGACTCGTTAATGATTGCCAGTGGATTATTAATTTCATGGGCCACACCCGCAGCAAGTGTCCCCAGGGAAGCCAGTCTTTCAGTGGTCATCATTTGCGCTTCCATGTATTTCCTGAATTCGGCTTCTTTGATTTTTTCTTCTTCTCGCTGGATTTTTTCATACGCCTGTTTTATCTTGCCCAACAGATGTTCAAATTCTATGGGCTTGCTCAGGTAATCATACGCGCCGGATTTAATTCCCTGAACTCCGTCCTGAGTCGCTGCATGACCGGTTAAAAAAATAACTTCTGTTTTCGGATATCTTGTTTTGATATGGCCAAGAACTTCAATGCCGTCCATCCCGGGCATTTTAACATCCAGTACCACGACATCCACTTGTTTATTCTCAAGAATGGTCATCGCTTTTTCGCCATTTTCCGCCTGCATGGGTGAAATGCCTTTTTTTATCAGACGCTTGGCAAGGGTGTTGCGAAAATCGTCTTCGTCGTCAACAAGAAGTAGGCGTATGTTTTGCATGTTTGCTTAATCCGCTTTGCAATGGTGTGTTTACGAATTTCCGATATTTGAAATCCATCACTTGACTACACCAGCCCCAATATTTTCCACCACGTAGCTGCGATTAATATCAAAATGATCAACAATATCGGCGTGGCAACAATCCCTGCCTTCGTAAGATCCGATGCTTTAAAATACCGATAGCTATAGGAAATGGCATTGGGTGGGCAACCGATCACCAAAAGCATGGCAAAAGAGGTGGCCATACCCAGGCACAATGCAATTACAGTGGGGTTCACCCCCTCCAACCTGGCCATGGGAATTACGATGGGCAAGATCAAAGCCGCAGCCGCCACGTTGGCCATGGCATTGGTAACCAGGGCCCCGAAAACACCGACACCGGCAAACAACAACAACCAGCCGCCGCCCTGCACCAGGGGAAAAAACAGGTTGGCAAAATAAGTGGCTGCACCGGAATAGCCCATGGCCAGGCCAAGGGAAATACCGCCGCCGAAAATAAAAAGGGCGGTTCCCCATTCCAAATTATCATTAATGTCTTCCCATTTCAAGATTCCAAAAAGAACCAGGGCGCCCACACCCAGCATTCCGGTAACCGAGTAGTGAATACCGTGAAATCCCTTGGTCAACCACAACGCAAAAGTCAGTCCGATGATAATCAGTGTCTTTTTTTCCAGAGGGCTCCATGGACCGATGGCTTCATCAAATGTAGGGAGCTGATACTTTGGATTCGGCCGAAAAATCATATAAACGATGGCTACCGATGCGGGTACGGTAATGATCGCCGCAGGCATGGCGTACTTTATCCAATCGAAAAAGGTGATTTCCAGCCCGGTAAATTCCTTAAGAAACGCAGCCGCCACCATACAGCGGCCGCCACCGATCAAGGATCCCATCCCGCCACAGGAACAGGCAAACGGAAGCGACAGCATCATGAACTTGGCCGTCGTTGAGTTGGGCTCAATACCGGAAGCACGCATCAAGGGGAGCATGGTGACAATTCCGATGGCGCAGGCCGCGGCATCATGCATAAACGCGGAAGATATCCCTAAACTGACGGCAATGATAAAGGTAAATCTGGTGACACTGGTTCCCGCTTTTTTGACGATAAAATATCCAAGTCGTTTGGTAATTCCGGCTTTATCCAGGGAAATCGCAAAGATTAAGCAGCACATGATAAACACAACCACCGGATGCATGTAGGGTGCCCAGGCGTCTTTGACGTCGCTGATGCCCATAACGACGAGAAAAACGCCGATACAAATAGCCGTAATCTCCAAAGGAATCGGTTCTGCTACAAAAAGAAAAACAAGCACAGCCAGCACCGCTAAAAATCGCTTTGCTTTTGGCGAAAGGCCATTAACGTAATCGACCTCGAGGCCTTTCATTTTCAGTTGATCCGCAGTGTCCTTCAGAAATTGTGCCGTTGATTCGGGACGATCGGGTTGTATGGCTTCAAGAATATATTCTTTTGCATCCTTCTTTTCAGCGGACGCCATGGTGAAGTAACTGTTTACATTCTGAAATAATAACCGGTTATCATCACCGGTTATTTTAAATTTTGTCCCCTCCGGTCTGGGCAACAGCAAAACAACAATACCAAGCGCCAATGCGACGCATAACTGGAACCCTTTCGTCTTAATAAACATTTCTTCTCCTTTCAGACCCGTTGTTGATATGCTTCTTTGATCTTGAGGATCAATTCCTCAAAATCACAGGGTTTTGTGAGATAATCAAATGCGCCGAATCGAATACCGTCTCTGGCCGCCTCCTCGGACCCGTGCCCTGTCAGCATAATGACCGGAAGATCCGGGGCTATTTTTTTGAAAATTTTTAAAATTTCGATGCCGTCCATGTCTTCCATCTTCAAATCGAGGACAGTGACATCAAAGTCTTCTTTCTTCAAAGCCTGCAAAGCCTCCGTACCGCTGTAGGCCCGGGTGACCTTCATGTTTCGTATGGACATCCGCTTTGAAATGACATCAACAAAGCCTATTTCATCGTCCACGAAAAGGATTCTTATGGGTTTATTTCTGTCTTCAACCATCTTATGTTTCCAATCTGTTGCTCAGGTTTCTCATCCTAATTTGGAAACCTGGAATGGTGGAATGCTGGAATGTTGAGTTTTTTGAACAGGAACTATTATTCTTATTCCGGCACCTCTAAGGTATTTTAGTCACTAATAAATATAGTCCTTCTCTATTTTGAGCTTTCAGCCTTGAGCTTTGAGCTGCCAACTCTCAGCTTTCCGGAGGGCCTTTTACCGGCAGGCGGATGTGAAACGTGGTTCCCGAACCGACAACGCTTTCAACATCTATTTGACCCCCCATTTTTTGAATAATCCCGTAGCAAATGGACAATCCGAGACCGGTTCCCTTCCCCACCGGCTTGGTGGTGAAAAACGGTTCAAAAATTCTGGAAAGGTTGGCTTCCGGGATCCCGGGTCCGTTGTCGGACACTTTAATACCGATGACATCCCCTTCGGAATACGTGGCGATGGTTAATTCACCGCCTTTTTTTTCCATGGCATCCACAGAATTGTTGATCAGGTTTAATAGGATCTGCTGCATTTCCGACTGGGCCAGATACGTAATGGGAAGATTATTTCCCAAATTGGTATGAATCGTTATTTTGGCATACTTAGCCCTCTGTTCCGAAAGTGCGACAAGCTCCTTAACCAAATCGTTGATCTGTGTTTCCTGAATCCTGGAGTCGGTCTTTCTTGCAAAGCTGAGCAGCTTGTGCGTAATTTCTTTGCAGCGCTGTCCCTGGGTTTTAATCTGTTTCAATGCTCTTTCAAATTCTTCCAGGTTCTCGCTTCTGCTAAACTCTTCTTCCTCCAGCAAATCGTTGATCCAGCCGGCTTCTTCCACCATAATGGCCACGGGATTGTTGATTTCATGGGCAATGCCGGCGGCCAATTCCCCTACGGATGCCAGTTTGGCGGTTTCTATAATCTGTTTGTCCATCATTTCCTTTTCCTTGTCGGCCATGGAAATACGATGGACCATTCTCTTGGAAAGAAAAAGTGCGGCTAAGACAATTCCGAAGCTACCGAACACAATAATCGTAATTGCCAGAATAATCGTTCTATAAAGATCCAAATAAGCGTCACGATGGTTCTGCTGATACACCAGAAGCCAATCGCCGTCCTTTAAAAAAGCGGCCGCATAAATGATCTTGTTGCCAGAATCGTCTGTTTTTTCGACGATATGAACCTTTTGTGGAGTATTTTCCTTGATCTCCAGAAAGTCTCGATAGGGTTCATTTTTGGGTGTGATATCAAAAAAGGGTTTGGTCTGAAATTTCCCTTCTCTGTTAAGGATATAGGCAAACCCTGTTTCACCGATACGTATGTTTTTAACAAAATCATTAAACGCAACAAAATCAATGGTCGCCCGCAAGATCCACGGTTCCCCCATCCAGTCATCCCTCACTGCCACGATAAAATGAGGAAGCCCCCGAAGACCCAAAAAGACATCGCTGATGAAATACCGCGTTTTCATGGCCCTTTTAAACCAGTCCGCCTCAAAATATAATGCTTCCCCGAGTCTGAAGGGGCCGGCATATGCCACCTGGAGTCCCTGTGCGTTCACGACACCCAGGTCCACGAAAACAGGACCGAAAGACTGTTGCATCAGGTCCAGTCTGTCCTGGAGAAAAGACGAATCTTTCATCTCATCGAAACAAAATGTTTCGGCCAGAACCCGGATACTTCCCAGCTTTTCCTTTAAAAAATTATCAATGGTCTGTTTATGCTTGAGCACCAACTCTTGAAGATGCGCTTCCGTTTTTTCTTTAAATGACACGTGGAAACGATAAAGGATGATACTTCCAACCAGAATCAATGGGGTCACTGAAACAAGGATGATGGTCAGAATCATTTTCCGGGTTAGGGACCGATAATAGTCGTTATGTTGATATTTGACACGTTTCATATCAGGACAACTCTTACTGCCTTCACGGATTTAAAGGCGTTTTGAACCTCTTGGAATACGATTTCATTAAGAGGTCTTTGATGACATCTTTCAAGGTTTCGCTGCTGCTTCCCTGTTTTGGAACAATCGTTGCCGCCCGAAAATTCGATGAAGTTTCTCGATAATCAGAGACATAACTGTGAATTACAAACGGCAATACCGGAATACGATCTTCAAGGCACCTCAGCAGGTTCAATTCGTTTGCACCGGGCAAATCCAGATCCACAATCGCAAGGTCGATGGGCTCGGAGCTGTAAATCACATTTAAGACCTCCCGGGCGTTTTTTGCCAATTGTACATGGTAACCTTCGGCTTCCATTTCACGCTTTAAAAAATTTCTGATATGCGGATTTCGATCAGCGATTAACAGATTGAATATTTTCATCATTGGTTACAAACTCATAAAAACGTCTTTTACAAGCCGCGGTAAGTGCTGCTTTGCGGTCAAATTTCCCTGGTGGTTTCGCGCCGGTCTACCAGATACAAAAGTGATGCTTTCTCTCTAATCGCTTCTTTAAGCGCATTGATCTTGAAACGATCAATACCATACATACGGATATACACCCGGCGAAATCCTTTAGGCGCCATGTCATATGTCGTCAGGATGCTGGCCATTCGCCCCCCGTGTTCCCGAATGACGTCCGTCACTTCTTTTATTGAGCCCGGTCGATCTTCCACCTCAATGCCGAATTGAATACCTCTTTTTTCTGCGCCGGTCAGTGAAATAAGGATTCTGAAAATATCATTCTGCGTAATTACACCGACCACAGCGCCAAAACGATCCACAACAGGGACACCGGATATTTTATGCTTCAAAAGGACCTCAGCCGTCTCTTCTACCGTATAATCTTCAGGAACCGTAATGGGGTTCTTTGTCATAATTTCTTTAATCTTAATTTTCGAAATTAAATATAAAAGCTCGTGAATTTCCAAAGAGGTCGCGTCAGAAGCGGATGCTCTCTTGAGATCCCGATCTGTCACTACCCCGGCGAGCTTGCTCTTTTCCATGACCGGCAGCATTTTAATGTTGTGATGTTTTAACAACCTAACCGCATCATGCATGGAAGCGTATGCATCGATGGTGATTGCCGGTTTGCTCATCCAATTTTTAACCAACATGACGATTCTCCTTTTGATTCTGTCAGTAACGACGGACAAACGTTTATGGTATTAACCTTGACCTTTTTTGCCACGACATCCAATAAAATCCGAATAAATTTTAAATGAAACATTCGGCTTAGAGTTTTGTCAGATCAATACTCAGATGATATTCATCTTCTCCAAGAACCTTTTTTGCGGTAAAGCCCAATTTTTTCCCCAAAGCCAACATTTGTGTGTTTTCGGGCAAAACCAGACCCTGCACGTTTTCAATTCCGCGTTCTTTTGAAATTAAAAGACACCGTTTGAGAAGTTCCGCACCGATACCTTTCCCATGCCAGGGATCCCCGACCAAAACTGAAAATTCCGCGTGATGGTGTTTGTAGATATCGGTAATCACCCGTGCGACACCCAGCATTTTTTCATTGGGTTCGGTCCCGCAAAGCGCCACCAGGGCAATTTCCCTGTCATAGTCAATTTGAGTGAACCGGGCGAGCATACCGTGTGGAAGCATTTTCAGTGGAGAAAAAAACCTGAAATAAACGCTCTGTTGTGAAAGAGATTTGAAAAGTTCAACCAGAAGTGGGGCATCCTCGGGCCGAATGGGCCGGATGAACAGTTCTCCAATACCTTCACGTACCGTTCGAGTCTCATACTGGTTGGGATAAGGGCTAATCACCAGGTGATGGGGGGCCTGAATCCTGGAAGGGCTCAAAAGGATACGGGCATTTTTCACACAGGCATCGTCTTTTTTAATGAGCAGCGGATTGATATCGATTTCTTCGATTTCCGGAAAATCCGTCACCATCTGAGCCAGCCGAATCAATATTTCTTCAACCAATGGCAAATTGCACGGAGGATGATCTTCGAATCCTTTAAGCAGTTCATATATCCTCGTTTTTTGCATCAGTTGTCTGACCAGCAGCCGGTTTAGGGGGGGCAAGGCAACAGATCGGTCTTTTAGAACTTTCGCCATGATTCCACCTATCCCAAAATAAATCACGGGGCCGAAATCCCGATCCTTTTTCGATCCGGCAGACAGTTCATAATGTAGAAGGCGCTGTCCTGTTTCCCGATCAGAAAAAGTTGTTTTTGATGGGCAAACAGGAATTCCATAGGCATTCAGCAGGTCGTTTGCCTCTGTTGAAGTCAGACGCAACTCTTTTTTTGAAAGTCCTTTTTGGATTTGAATTTGCGCGCTTTTAAGATCAAATTCAATCTTTCTGTCAAATTTTGGCGGGATCTCCTGGAGCACCTCAAGGTTTTTTGAATATTGGTAAAGATTCATAAATGCGCGAACAGCGCGTTCCGGTGTATCAAATGTCGGAATCCCTGCGAGATTGAAAATTTCTCGCCCCATCTCCATTTGCTTTCCACCCATCCATGCCGTAAAAATCGGGGACGTTTTTGTTTTAATAAGGGCGGCAAGGGATTCAGCCACGTTCGTCGGTTGGGTCAGGGCCTGGGGGGCGAGTATGATCAAAACCCCGCTCACTTCGGAATCTTTCAGGCAGATGTCCACAACTTTTTCATAGCGTTCAGGAGACGCGTCTCCCAGAATATCAACAGGGTTTGTACGGCTCCAGCCAGGGGGAAGAAATTCATCTAATTTTTGGATGGTTTCCGGTTTTAAGGATGCCGGATCGACACCGTAGTCCGCAAGGGCATCTACAGCCATAACTCCCGGACTGCCGGCATTGGTGACAATCGCCAGCCCACATTTCAAAGGTTGCGGCCGCTTTCCCAGAAGTTCAACACAGTCGAAAAATTCTTCAAAGGTTTTGACCCGGACAATTCCGGCACGTTCGAAGGCCGCGTCATATACCGCATCTTCTCCGCCGAGCCTGCCGGTATGAGAAGCAGCCGCTAAAGCCCCCGATTTCGTTCGGCCTGCTTTTAATACAATGATCGGTTTTATCCGGGACACCGAACGGGCCGCACTCATGAAATTTCGGATGCGTGGTATGCTTTCTACAAATATGACGATACTGCCGACGTTATAATCTCCTCCGAGATAATCGATGATATCACCAAAATCTACATCCAGCATGGAACCAAGACTCACAAAATAACTGAAACCGACATGTTCTCTGAGGCAAAGATCCAGCACGGAAGCACAAATCGCGCCGCTTTGCGACACAAACGCCATTTTTCCGGGAGGCGGCGTATGGCTTGAAAAACTGAGATTGAGTTTGGAACCGGAGCAAATTATTCCGAGACTATCGGGTCCGACAATGCGAAGCCCTTGACGTTTCGCCTCATTTATGGCGGCCGTCATCGGCGCCCAATCTTCTGCTCCGGACTTTTTGCCTCCGCCCGAGATCATGACCAACCCTTTTACCTTTGTCTCAACACACTCTTTGATAACCTGAGAAGCTGAATTCAAAGAACCAACATAGACAGCCAGATCAACCCGGGGATTGAGACTTGAAAGGGAAGGATAAACAGGCTGTTTCAAAATTTTTTGACTACACTGGTGTATCGGATAGACATTTCCCGAATATCCGCCTTCAATCAGGTTGTGCATCAGGGTTGAAAAGATTCGCCCTTCCGGCGAGTCGTCCCCGATAACCGCGATGGATTTCGGATGAAATATTTTGTCCAAATGAATTGCGCTCATGACCGAATAAAGTCCTTGTTAAAAAACAAGAATAAGATGCCCTACAATAAAGCAATCGGTATGCCAGATAAAATTAATACCTGAAACTTCGATCAATTAATTGAAATAAAAGGTGTTATTAAAACAGGCGGGCAATATTTGAAAACAATATGAGGAAAATAAATGTCGACTTTTTTTACAAGGTGTAAAGTGGAAATAACAGGTGTTCACAGGTTCAAGGGTTTCCGGTCAAGCACTATTTGTTCGGAGGGCCTAATTTTACCAGGGCACCGTATTTTTTGAAAATGACCTCTCCTTCCGGATAATAGGAAAGCATATTCACACCGATATCTTCAAGTTGCTCTACAATCAATTTAATATTCTTACTGCTCGTAATTTTTTCATTTTCTTTTATCGATGCGACCTCCCGCGGTGGTGGTGTTCCCAAAATCCCCTTTAAAACATCATAGGTGTCTTCGAGTTCATCTATGAAATACTGGGCCGTCAAGATAATGTGGTCCTCCACCCGCTGTTTAAAGCCCTTCAATTCAGGCCGTTGAAGAAGAAATGCTTCCATCGTCTTCCCTGTAAAAAGAATCAAATCCTTTACTTCTTTTACATTAAATCCTTCAATATAGCGCTGATGAGCAACTTGTTGAACAAAATTCGAAATGATTAATCTGTCTCTATCCCTCACCGTTGTGGCAATCACCTGAAAATTTAAGGTGATATACCATTTAAGCATCTCACGATCCATTTTTGAATATTTTGGGAAACGGACGTTATTTTCCGGCAGATTCACTCCTTTTATGATGGTATCAATCAACACATCACGGTGTTGGATCAACATATCGTAAATAATCGTGCTTTTTCGATAAGCAACCTTATGAATGGATATTTCATTCCGAAAGTTCCAGTCGTACGGGTGCGTGGTCATTTTTTCGGTCAAAAAGAGAAGACGGCGTAAAATAAGGTATCGCGAGGTGGGTGTCCAGCCTAAAGCCCTGTAACTTGCTGAAGCATCTATGGTCAGTTTTTTATCAATAAACCCAGCCATCCATGGCTTTTCAAGCGTTTCTTTTCCGATCAACCATCCCAAAAATGAAATAACAATCAGGCCCAGTCGTACAAAAAACTTGGGCATTTTGAACGGTTTCACATCATACCCATAATAATAGCGCGTAACGGCTTTAAAAAGCTCATTGTGTGAAACACTCCCCTGAGGACTGGCAATATAGGTGGCAAATTGCGGGAGGGTATCACTGATCTCAATAATCCTTAGAAATAATTTGATAAGGTCTCTAATATGAATATAGGGTACGGCCGATTCCCCGCGTCCTGCTACAATCCTCGCCGTGAATTTATTAGCGGACAGCCAGTGTTTTAACATCATATATAACATGGGGTACTCGCACCAGTCGCTGTACACGGCGGCCAAACGCACAATGGAACACGGAAAGGATTCCGAATATTCTTTAATCAGCAATTCCGCTCTTCGCTTGCTGCAGGCATAAGGGAAATCGGCATCAGCAGGGCTCTCTTCCGTTAATGCTTCGCCGGGAGGAGGAAATTTACAGGCAGCTACAGAACTGGAAAAAATAAACCGTTTGATTGCCAGCATATTTGACAGCTCAAGGATATAGTTTGTAGCGATGACGTTGACCTGCTCATATACGGGGTTTTTTTTCTGTGTAAAATCGTAATACCCGGCCAGGTGCAGGACATAATCCACACCGCCATGTTTCTTAATATATTCAGAAATTTTCAACCAATTATCCCACTTGGTAATATCCGCCTGAAGCCAATGTATGGTATCTTTGAAAGGAATGCCCACCTCCTTTTGACTGCGGCGTGCAATACAGAACAGGCGAAATTTATCGGAAACAGCGATGACAAAATGCCTGCCGATAAACCCGGAGGCTCCGGTAACCAAAATTCTCGGTAATTTCTTATTCATTTATATCCCGCTGTTTACAGTCCTTATCCACATAACGGTCATCAAAATTATCCTTTCTGTATGTTTAAATTCATAAAACGGTTATTCAGCCCGATCATATTTCGGTTTCTTATAGCCATGAAACATAAATGCAGACGAAATACTGCCGTTTTTAAGGACCTCTTTAACCGCCTGCTTGAGGCTGAAAATTGAATGATCGCTTTTAATAATATAGATCAACACCGGAAGGCTTGGAAAGTTTTTTTTGATATCATTTAAGATTTGCCAGCTGTCAAAACTCTCCGAATGGAGTCCCAAGAGCACCAAATCCGGCCGGGAATTTCTAATGTATTCCCAGAACAATTCAATGGTGTTCAACGTCACGACCTGAAGGTTATCCTGGGTCAGCTCCTTTAAGAGAAGCGAGAGAATAACTCGGTTATCGTCGACAATTAACAGTTTGGGCATTTCTAACTTTCCAAAAACCCGAATGATCGGTTAAAAAGCAAGGGTGTTAAGGTTATCTTCTAAACAACCTCCGCAAAAAACATGCCACCAATGAGAATTTGATAATATATATTTTTTCAATTGGTTATTCTATTTTCTTTTTTAGGTGGAATTGGATCTGTGTCGATAAATTTTTCAGCATGTAAAAAAAAACGACATCATCATTCATTTTTGTATGCGCATACAAGGTTTCGTCAAAGGAAAGAATACACAATCAAAACAACTCGTTAAAAAGTATTATTGTCCGTTATAAAATGGTACGATTCTTGCTATCTTATTATCGTATAATTTAAATGGGGAAGCTCTGAAGAATCGTTAAACCGGAGGTCTAAAATGGGTACTGAAGAAATTACTGAATTTCTGAAAATGTGTGATCTCTTTTGTGAACTTTCCAACAATGAATTGCGATCTATTGCCGATTTATGCCAAATCGAAGAATATGAATCTGGAGACAAGATTTATGAACAAGGCAGCATCGGGACAAAATTATATGTTTTGGCCACAGGACGTGTCACTCTTGAAAGAAAGTTCGATCTCGGAGGCACTCGCAAGGCGAAGATTAATGTTTTTTCACTCATAGAACGAGCAAACAGACGGGTTATGGGAAGCTGGTACACACTTATCGGAAAGGAACACGTTCATATGTGCTCCGCAATATGCGAAAAGCCGACCAGGATTGTTTCAATGCACTGTTCGGATCTTAGAGACACAATGGTTAATGATTCGAAGATCCGAATAAAAATATTGGAAAAGCTCGTTTTGTTGCTTCGGGATCGACTCATCAGTTCCTATGAAGCGATCGAAACTCTGTAGTGTTTTAGCACCTATTTCTTTGTTTGTAAGGCCCTAAAAATTTAAGCAGACCGGAAGCTTCCTAAAATCAAATTTGTTTCATAAATGTCTAACCAGTTGCTAAAAAAGGAGATTTGAAATGGTCGACTCCAAAAAGAATCACGAATACGTTCCTGGATTTTATTCGGGAGAGAAGTCGAGTGCTGCTGACTTGGCGGACCGATATGTCCGGCAATGGGACCAAGAACAGCAGAAAATGGGAATGGAAGGCATTCGGCCAGAAATATTATTTCCCACCGTTTGCTTTTCCCGTATTATCGGCGTCGGTGCAGTTGAAATTGCAGATATTCTGGCAAAAAAAATCGGCTATCGCGTCGTTGATCGACAAATATTGGAACATATCACCAATGAAATAAAATTGAGTAGTATAACAACTGCTGCTTTTGATAAACGTTACCCAGGGAAAATGAGCGGCTATTTATCACTTCTTTTCAAAAAAACAGCTTTTCCGGACAACGACTATAACAGACATTTGTTTGCAACGATACTTGCCATCGCCGGTTTAGGCCCTACGATTTTTATCGGATGGGGAACACACCTTGTATTGCCCCGTGAGCGTGTGATGGCGGTTAGATTTGTCTGTTCGAAAACGTATCGGATCAAGCGGTTGGCCGCAATACTCAATGTTGGCGAGCAGGAAATCGAGAGGAAACTGGAAGATTTCAATTTAAGGCAGAGTTATTTTTATAAAACTGTTTTTAACCTTGAGAAAGCGTCAACCCAAGAGTTTGATCTGGTTATCAATTGTGATTACATTCAAGATCCGCAATGGGCTGCTGAAATTGTTGAGGGAAACTTTAAGAAAAAGTTCTCTATTCTATAAGAACCGGAAATAAAAAAGGGGGAAACCATATTGATTGTGCGTTTCCCCCCTTCACAGGTGATCTATTCACCTTCATATTTGAAGGAAAGATTTACCCTGGCACGATAAGCAACCACTTTTCCGTCTTCGATCTTCAGGTCTAATTTATTAATTTCCCCGATCCTGAGACCTCTAAGCGTTTTGGATGCTGTCTCTACGGCATTTTTAGCCGCATCCTCCCATGAGGAACTGCTGCTTCCCACCAATTCTATGATTTTATAAATGCTCTCTTTCATCATGCTTCTCCTTTATTGAATCTTTAAAAACTCCCCGACCCTTAAACCAAATACGGCGATTATCCCGGAAGAGCCGTTATAATCGCAGGTGCTTTGACCATTTCAAAAAGTTGCTTTTTTACGTTTTTATAACGTTCGAAATATACTTTTGCGACCTCTTTTATGAAACGGTATCCAATTTCGTAATCCTTTTGAAAAAGATCGAACAATTTATCGGCGTTCATGGCCAAGACTTCAGAGTCCTCCATGCATATGGCAGTCAACGTATATTCCTGAGGTTTCATAAAGCATGCCGTACCAAAGAGTTCCCCTTTTTCCCTGTTTTCAAAAGAAATGCCGATATCTTTTTCCGGATCGATCTTTCGAAGGCTCACCCACCCTTTGGAAACCAAAAAAATGTGGTTGGCCCGATTACCCTCCTTATAAATTTCAGCTCCCTTTTTGAAGGTTTTCTTCTCCGTGACTTTCACAAGTTCTTTCAACTGAGCTTCTGAAAACGCATTAAAAAAATCGAAATTTTTGAAATCCTTAACATCTGTCATGATGATCCTCCTTTCTTAATTGGTTAAACTGAATTTGCCACCATTAGGTCACAATCCATATCGCTCTTCTTCTGATAATGTGAATGACCTTGTTACTCACTCGCCCTAAAAAGAATTCCTGAACCTTCGACAACCCTCTTCGGCCTAAAACGATGGTACCGTAATCTCCTTCCCTCGCCTCTTTGACGATCGCCTCGGCACGACTGGGAACGCCGGAAACCAGTTTGGTATTAATTTGGTCGGATGTGAAACCGGCTTCTTCCAGACGGCGTTTTGCTTTGTCAAAAACAGCAATTGCAGCAGCCTCCGCCTCCTCCAGGCTCTCTTTTGGGAAAAATAGATGCGCGATACCCGAATGAACAGACTGGTCACCCCGGATAGCATGAAACAAGTTTATATTGAAATCGAAACCACCCATTATCTGAGCAACATAATTTACCGCCCGAACGGCATTTTCCGAGCTATCGAGCGCCACAAGAAATCTGTTGTCAGGCGGTATTTCGCCGATCATCAAAACCGGCAGGAACGCCACTTTCTCAACGATTTTTTTGGCAACACTTCCGACAATGATCTCTTTGTAGGTGCCCATGCCCCTACGTCCGATAATCACGGCACTATACCCATTCTCGGCTTCTTTAACGATATCTCGGGCAATTCCTTCTTTTCTGTTATGGATTTTTATTGTAACTGCATCCGGATGAAACCCCGAATGGAGAAGCTTTTGTCTTGCTGTATCCATGGATTTTTGTATTTCTTTCCTCTGCTGCATTTCCCACGCCTTGACTTCCCGGGAGGATCGACTGAACAGGGGGTCTTTTTCAAGATCCAAATAGGATTCGGGTATGCCGCTGAACACATTAAAAAGAACAACCTTCATTTTATGAAAGGGGGCAAGTTTACTTACATAATTTATTGCATGAAACGCATGTTCAGATCCGTCAAACGTCAGTAGTACTTTTTGTTTAGATTTATTTTTCATGATGATCTTTCCTTTCCCGCCGTATTTCCTATAGATTCGATGTCAATTTAGTCTCGGAAATTCTACAACTAAATGAAAATCTATTACATTTTGGAAGTTTTAATAATTGTCTCAAATTGCATTATCCCAGAACCCATTATTCCGGTATTCCAACATTCGGATGGGTGAAGCCCCAAGCTTGTTATGTTTTAATTGCTTGACGTCCGTAACATTACATGAAGCAATAACTATTCCAGAAATAAAAGTTCCGTCAGAACTGTTTTAACATATTGTAATAAATTGAAATAAAATTGATTTCACATAGACGTTGTCCAAAAATTGATAAACAGCCTGTCGGATATTTTTACAACGTGTAAAATACAAAAACGGGTTTCTGTTGGTTCGTCCTACCCAAAATTCAAACCTTCCAGGGGAAGAAGAAGCCAACAACCTGACCTTTGTAATTGAGGAATCGTAAAGTTTGTCTTGTAAGCCCATAAATAAACTGATAAGTTTAGTATTAATCGAACACGGTAATATTTTTTTCTCTTTACAGTTTGTAAAAAAAGCGGACAGACTTCTTAACCGCCGCAGATGTTTTTTGATGGTTTTTAAAACAATATTATCTGTTAAATCAGTTTATTATGGTACCATTTCGTTCCATTTTTTCGTGGCACAATAGTTGCAAAAATAAACGTTAAAAAAGTTTTGAGATCTTCTTGTATCGAACGTGGAGGAATACATAATACTTAAAGTGCTTCATGGGTTAAAAAAGGAGGTATACGATGTCTGTACAAATTGGGGGCATGAAATACATACCGGGAATGTACGAAAAAAAACGCCCCACCGGTTCCCAACTGGCCGATAAATATTTCCGTGATCTGGAAAAAAAATGGGTTGAAAAGAAAATCAAAGAAGGAAGGCCTGAAATTTTCCCCACGATTACTTTTTCTCGAAAAATAGGTGTTGGAGCCCTGGAAATTGCAGATATTTTGGCAAAAAAGATCAACTATGATGTGGTCGACCGAGAATTGATGATGCATATCGCCATGGAAGCCAAATTGAGCGAACAAACGGTTGCCTACTTCGATGAACGATATCCAGGCATTTTGAACGAATTTGCAAAACTTCTTTTCGGTGAAAAATCTTTTATCAAAAGCGACTATAGCCGGCATCTTGCCAACGTGGTGATTGCCCTTGCCGGCCTTAAGCCCACTTTGTTCGTCGGCAGGGGGGCACATTTAATAATTCCCCGGGACCGGGTACTGGCGGTTCGATTTATCTGTTCGGATGAGCATCGAATTAAGCGGCTGGCCAGAATTCTTAAGGCGAGTGAAAAGGAGGCTGCTGAAAAATTACCGGAACTCGACAAGGAACAAAGAAAATTTTTTAAAAAGGCTTTTGGCAAAAAAGATGCGGTGCCGTATGAATTTGATATGGTGATCAATTGTGACTACATCACGAACACAAAAGATGCGGCGGAGATTGTTGAAGTGGCTTTTAAGAAAAAGTTTGCCAAAGAACTCCCATAATTCGGACAAGCTCGAAAAACACAAGGTTTTGTAACAGTTTAGTTCTTTGAAAGAGGTCGCTTTCCAGAGAGCTTCAGGTATGATTAAATTTTTGCTGGAAGCTGTCTGAGTGGATTAGGAATCGTTATGAAAAAACCCCATGAGATTTAACTTTATGGATGAAAGCCTTTGTTTATGCAAAAGACTTTTATGAATCGTCCGGCCAGGTTGTTTCATTACGAGCCCTTATTCCATGAGTTCTTTCAGCAAAAATTTAATCATACCTGAAGCGGAAATGGTTTCAAAACGCTAAACAATTACAAGGTTTTTTATAACGAAAAAGCACGAAAAAAATCAGATTTCGTGCTTTTTTAATTTTCACCAATAAAATTGGTCGGTTACTTGAAACGATTTAATTTGCTGTTTCTCAGTGCGTCACTTTTTTCGACCGACCGATGTTAATGATAAATTTTAACTTCATAATTTTCTTCTATTTTCTATCAGTTTCCACAAATCAATAATTCCGATATTGGCGATGATTTTTTTGTCTTCGTCCACAACCGGAATCTCTTTGATATGATTATCCAACATTCGTACCAGGATACTATCTGAGTCCTCTTCCTTCCTTGCATAAACCACGTATTTGTCCATGATGTCGGCTACCTTTTTGGCAGTAATTCGGGCCAAAATGGACCGGGAATGAAAATAGGGCTTGTGACCGGCTGAAATAAGGCTGCCAACCAGCTTCCCCAAAGAAAGAATTCCCTGGAGTTGTCCCTGATGACCGACCACATAAATAGTTCGAAGGTGTTCCACATCGGAAACTTTATTCGAAGCTTCTTCTAAAGTACAATCAACATCGAGGGTCAGATACGGAAGGTTTCCAATCTTATGTAATACGTCTTCGATTTTCATAAGTTCTCATCCGTGTTGAAGGTTTCACCGGCTTTTACCAGAGCGTATTTAACCAATGGCGGAGCAATTAATTCGTTTAAAATGACGGATCCTATCACCGCATTCACCAAAATAGTCGCGACTTCGGGCACTGGAAAAATTTCCCTGGCCATTAACACCAGGCCCACGGTTACGCCGGCCTTAGGCAAAAGTCCCAATCCCAAATAGTTTCTCACATTTTCCGGAGCCTCGAAGTGCTTAGCTGCAACCCATGTACCCAGCATTTTTCCCGTAATACGTGTTACCATAATCATTATGGCCAATAAACCCGCAAAACGAAGGATCCGCAGGTCCATGTACGTTCCGGCCAGGCCGAAAAAGAGACCGAACAGAGGTTCTTCAATCTGTTCAATCACAAGAAAAAAGTCATGGTATCGTGCCTCGAAGTTGACGATAATGAAGCCGACGATCATATTCGCCAACAAGGCGGAAAGTTTAAATGCAGAGGCAATACCCGTCGTAACGAAAATAACGCCAAGTATGACCATTAAAAGCGCCTCCCGACGACGAATCAGGCTGGCCATAAACATCAAGGCCATACCCGCAAGGATGCCCAGAAGAATTGAAAACGCTATTTCCGTGACGGCACCTCCCATCATCTCTATCCACGGGACTGAACTTGGATCAATCATAAAGTGAGCGGCAGTGCCGGCTAAAGCAAAAAAGATAATTGCGAGGCCGTCATCAATAGCGATAACACCCAGTAACGTAGAGGTAAAAGGTCCACGAGCCTTGAGTTCATTAACGATGGCGATTACTGCACCAGGGGCTGTGGCTACCGATATGGCCCCAATGACAAGGGCCATGGGAAGATAGGTTCGGGGCAGGTCATATTCCGGTCCGTGAAGATCCGTTATAAACGGCAAAATATGGGACAACACCACGATCGTTAATAAAAAGGCACCGACGGCCTGGAAAATCGTAATCCATAAAATCATACCTCCCAAACGCTTTAATTCTTGTATGAGAAGACTTCCACCGATTGTGTAAGCGATAACGGCCAAGGCCATCTCCGTCACCACATAAAGATCTTCATTGACCAATTGCTGGTCCAGGATATTGAACGTGGATGGACTGAGCAGTATGCCAATCGCCAAATAGCCGCTGACGCGGGGCAGCTTAACCAGGTTGGCCGCACGCCCTCCCCAATAGCCCAGAATCAACAGAAGCCCCACAGCTAACAGGGGAAAAGTAAACATCAGTGCGTATCATCTCCGTCTTTAAACCATAATTCTAACAGTCCAGGAATATCCAGACCAGCAACAATTAAAGCGTACCCTGCGGAAAATGCGCTCACTTATGCCGACTCAAAAATCAGGTTCTGCAAGTCCTGTTCGATCCTGCGGGTTCTGATGATCAGCAATGGTCGGTCGATCTTTTGCAGTACGCCTGCCGCTACACTGCCATAAAAGGTTCGGGGCAACCCGCTAAGACCGTGGCTGGCCATTACAATGATATCCACGTCCATTTCTTCGGCAACGGTTAATATCGATTTCACCACAGGGCCGTGCATAACACGTGCGTTTACTTTAATCCCTTTTTCTCGGAATTTCTTTTCGTGTTGGGCCAGATAAGATTCCGACGCTTTCTTTCGCGTATCAAACTTTTCATGGCATTTCGCCAGATCTACGACCTCATCCCACTCAAGCATGACATGCAATTCCTCAACACGAAGTAAAATTATTTCAGCACCGTATCGATTCGCCATTTCCTCTGCATGAGGCAAAACCGCTTCCGCTCTCTTTGAACCGTCCAGAGGGACCAGTATCTTATTATACATGACAGGCTCCTTTGATAACGCAGATAAAGGAAGAATAATTTGAGTTAATCATATAAACGGCAAAAGTTATGCCAAGATGAGAATTTAAAAGTGATTTGAGATATCTGTTTGAAAAAGCTGATATTTTTGTCTGACCTCATCCATATTTCTTTATGGGAGAAAAAGAAATGATGTCAACATTTTTTACAAATTGTAAAAGCAACATGCGCTGCGGATTTCGATATGGCATCTTGTGAATAGGGTTCTGCAATAAGACAGGGCTTTTCCCCAAAAGATTTCGAATGCTTTGCAATAGGACATATGTGTATATCCGATGGATTTCTAAAGGGTTTTAAAATGAATAACTTTTCATAAATTCTATAGGTCGATAAATGGTAAAAGAATATCTTTTCCTGGTACGGTTCTTGCTATTTTTAAAGTGTGCCTTCTCTGATGGAATGATCTTGGATGTTTACAAATCAACAAAATAAATATGACAACCGACCGGCTGAAAGGCATAATAAAATGACAAAAATAGTCAATCTTGATAAAGATTGTGAATTCTTTACGGCAGAAAGGCTCGATGAAATCATCATTCTCCGTTTAAAGGAAAACCTTCTTTTTCGTGCAACTGATTTAAGTGAAAGAGACAAAGTGATCGATTATCTTGACAAAATTTCAACAATGGATTCTATCAAGATCGTCGTCATTATGAGTTCCCAGGAGGTCAAGGGAAGTGAAGAATATTTTGATTTTTATCGTCAGGTGTTATCCTCGAGATTTTATGAAAAGGATGTTCACAGGTTGCACAATGTGTTTACTCAAATTATTTTAAAAATAGTGGAATTAAATAAAATCGTGGTGCATGCGAACAGCGGGAAGGTAATATCGCTATTTTTAAACTTCAGCCTTGCCTGTGACTATAGGATCGTTGCTGACAACACGGTTTTTCAGAATCCTTACCAAAAATTGGGACTGGTACCTATCGGCGGCGGCGCTTTTTTTCTCTCCAGGCGACTGGGTCGGAGCAAGGCTCTGGAAATCCTGTTGTCCGACACGGATATCAGCGCGGATGAAGCCATGAAACTGGGTATTGTAGACAAGGTTGTCCCTCAGGAAGAACTTGAAAAAGCAGCAGTAGATACGGCACGGTATTTTGCTCAAAAACCCGCCCGGTCATTGGCAGGTCTCAAGAAACTCATAAATTATTCCATGATAGATCTAAAAGACTATATGGCAATTGAATACAAGGAACTGATAAGGGTATTAGAAAACGGTTCACCGATTTAAAACTCCCTAATCACCGACCTGTTTTCCCGTCCAAATTATTTGCCTATTTCACTCATGTCCAAAACTGTTTTGGAGTAACTGATAGAAAAGTTTTGAAAAAAATCCTTTAGTTTGCCACAGTATTTAAAATGGAGAAGGCGATGCTTGCAACTATACACGTAATCGAAAATAATAGAATCAACAATTCTGAGATGATTTTTCTCATATTCATTTCTCCATCCGTTGATGTGTTGACAAGATAGAACTCAAAAGGTAAACAAAATAAGATTTTTTTATAAATTTACCCGATGTATTTTGGGCTGCTGTTTTTCAACATCCCTTTTTCTTTTTGGGAAACGGATAATGTTCTGTTCGTCCGGACGTTCTGATGGAATGCTGTCAGCCGTTGAATCTCTTTTGTTTGGTTTATGATAACCTTTTTGACTTGAAATTTTATGGATATCAGAAGAATCGATATTCTGACGGTATACGAGCGGCCGCCGGAGCATCTTTTCATAAATATCGATGTACTGTTGGGCGGTAACCTGATGATTAAATTTAGCGGCGCTTTCTGTCATTATTCGATGGATCTGCCGTTTTTTGATGATAGGGGACGTCATATAAAACTGCATGGCCTGATCAATGGCCCAGGACAGACCGCCAGAATCGAATGTTTTGAACAAAAACCCGTTTCCCGTATCTTTAGACACATCCAAATGTGTGACCGTATCGTGAATACCCCCGGTATCATGAGCCACCGGAAGGGCACCGTATATGGGCCCGATCATTTGGGGAAGACCGCAAGGTTCGAAGCTTGAAGGCATTAACACAAAATCCGACGCCCCATAGGCCTGACGTGCCAAACGATCGTTGAAGCCGCAGATTGCCACACGATCCGATAATTTATGTAAACGAACGATGTCTTTAAAATGCCTTTGAAACTCCCCGTCTGCCACAAAAACAATCTCAAGATTCTCTTTCCAATAACGAGCGATGACGTCATAAAGTATATCAGCCAGCAACTGGCATCCCTTTTGAACCGGGTCCAGACGGGAAGGCCAAAAGAAGATGGGGGCTCGTGTGTCCTGGATCAGACCTAAATTTTTTTGAAATATCCGTTTGTTGGTCTTTTTCCCCAAAACATGATTTGCTGGGGAATACATACAGGGCTGAACCTCATCAATGGATGGGTGATAAGATGGGTCGGGAGCATTCAGAATCCCAAGGGCGCATCCCGCGTTATATTTGTTGGCCAGCTCTTGCTGCATGCAGTTTTTCACAAATCCATGCCGGCCTTCGACCATTTCTTTCAAAAACTGAGGGCTTACGGTATTTACAAAATGGGCGGCAAAAACACCGCTGGCAAGGAAATCTACAGGAACAGCGCCCCTTGACTGTTCATAAGTGGTCGGGTATTGCTCAAAATAAAGGTTCTGCCAGAACGAAGCACCGTCGATACCCCTGTCTTCGATTTCAGAAAGCGTGCTTTTAACCGTATGGATGTTGTGAACGGTAAACAGGCAGGGAATGCCCAATCGTCTGGCCATGGCCGGAATCAGAGCGGTCATCCAGTCATTGCAATGGATTAAATCCGGCTGAATTTTAGGAACAATGTTGTTGATCACCTCTCGCTGAAAGGCCAGCGAGATTTTAACTTTTTCAACCTCATTGCCGGAATAGATATGCTCTAGATAAAAAAAAGCCCGATCTTTAGCCAGATGAATTCTTTCTTCCGGAACGCTGTTTCTTATTTTACTGAATTCTCTTTTTACAATTGGAGATAAATTGCCGTTGAATATGAATCGATAGTCCGGAAGGGCTATGTGGACATCGGCACCTTGATGGTACAGGGCACTGATCAATGCTGCCGACACATCTGCAAGTCCCCCTGCTTTGGCATTCAAGCCATTGAAATTTTGACCCATGCCATGGGGGAGATAGGTAACCTCAGGGGTCACCATCAGAACTCGGGGAATGGTTGGAGAATTTTTCATGACCTGCTGCTCCCTGTGTATCTATACCTTTGTTCTAACATCATCAGAGTGCATTACTATTCTGCAATGCAATTGTGTCCCCATATTCTCCGGTGAATGTCAGGTTTTGGGATAGTTTTTTGATAGAACAGTTTTTTTGAAATACATCCAGACCAAAAGGATGAACGGAAGAAAGCGCGCAAGTGTGAATAAAAACCCTTCCGGTATTGCCGTGATATTTTTCTAAGGCATGGATCAGCTCATAGGCGGATGTACCGTCAAAGTCTCCTATGAGCTTTAGATGAAGATTATCGCTGTTTTGGTGACAATAAATTTTGAAATTTGGTGCCATTGTGTCACTCCTTATCGTTGGCGCACCTTAATATCTTCGGTCAAGTCGATGCTCAACTTGCTGTCTGGTGTATGGATTGTTCAGTCCTGACCGGTTTGTCCCTTCTGACGCTTATGTTGATGCAATCAGCCCTGCAGAAAGGAAATTGGCAAAATTAAGCTTCGATAAGTTTAATGACACTGTTGTAAGTTCCGAAACAATTTGGGCATAGATGGTCGTTCCGGGGGTCTTCTCTCCATTGTCCATCTACCAGAAACTTGTATTCATGTTTGCCGGGGGAAAGCATCACGACCTTGTTCCACATCCCATTTTCATCCCTTTGCATGGGGTGCTTTTCCGGACTCCAATTGTTAAAATCGCCCAACAATAGCACCTCTTTGGCCTCGGCCGCATTTAAAGAAAACGTCCATCTTCTTTGTTTATTTTTTTGTTTTGACTTGACTTTTGACATCTCATACCTCCTTAAATACACCACCTCAATGGAACAAAAATAAGTGGATAAAGGCTTCTGACCTGAAGCTTGTTTGAAATCGATTTATTTTAAACAACTCAACGATTAGCCTTGATCTTTTTATGTTTTTTTCAGACAGTATTCACGCCAGAAGCAGTCTTGCCGGTCACAGTGTCCACCACATTTGCCAAAACATTCCGGGTTTCCCTCGATGTGCTGAATGCTTCGAATGAGGCGTGTTAAATCCAGAAAATGCTCTTTCGAGTTATTGTCCGAATTGTCTGCCATATACATCTA
>Ga0210105_1000010_pt1 | contig 31694 bp, 24 predicted proteins | sample RushSE_TuleC_D2_FD_185569 | JGI IMG/M metagenome (GOLD analysis project Ga0210105, IMG submission 185569) | Wetland microbial communities from San Francisco Bay, California, USA, that impact long-term carbon sequestration - RushSE_TuleC_D2 (SPAdes) | ecosystem: Environmental > Aquatic > Marine >... | reverse complement strand
CTCCGGGCGCCTTCCCCAGGGTGTAACGCCCTCCTTGGGTCCGGACGCCACCGGTGTGGGCTGGGTGTATGAATATATCCTGGAAAGTGATCGACATGATCTCGCCCAGCTTCGCTCGATTCAGGACTGGTTTTTGCGTTACGAACTTTCCAGTGTCCCCGGTGTTTCCGAAGTTGCCTCCATAGGGGGGTATGTCAAGCAGTACCAGGTGGTCGTCGATCCCAACAAGTTGCTGGCATACAACATCCCCCTTCAAAAGATCAAAATGGCCATTCGACGCAGCAACAATGACGTCGGCGGAAAACTGATCGAGATGGGCGAGACCGAGTTTATGGTCCGAGGGCTTGGCTACATAAAGAGTCAAGAGGACCTCAACAACATTCCCCTCGGGGTGGACATGCAAGGCACACCGATCCTGCTCAGAAATGTCGCCACCATCAGGATCGGACCGGAACTCCGGAGAGGCATTGCCGACTATAACGGCACCGGCGAGGTCGTCGGCGGCATCGTGGTGATGCGCTATGGCGAAAATGCCCTCAAGGTCATTGACAATGTCAAAAAACGCCTCGATCAACTCAAGGCAGGATTGCCCGAAGGGGTTCGAATCAAGAGCGTTTACGACCGTTCAAGTCTGATCCTTCGAGCCGTGGACAACCTGAAACGGACACTCATTGAGGAAGGGGTTATTGTTGCGCTGGTCTGTATTGTCTTTTTGCTCCACTTTCGAAGTGCTTTTGTGGGGATATTTACGCTACCCGTGGGCGTGCTGATCAGTTTTATCATCATGGAACGTCAGGGGATCAATGCCAACATCATGAGTCTTGGTGGCATCGCCATCGCTGTCGGCGCCATGGTGGATGCCGCCATTGTCATGATTGAAAACGCCCACAAGCATATTGAACATGACGGCGGTAAAAAACCGCATTGGGATTTGATAGCAGACGCCGCCAAGGAAGTCGGGCCGGCCCTGTTCTTTTCCCTGTTGATCATCGCCGTTAGCTTCCTGCCGGTGTTCACACTGGAGGCCCAGGAAGGACGGCTTTTCCGACCTCTGGCCTATACCAAAACCTACGCAATGATCGGCTCTTCGCTGCTGGCGGTGACCATCGTCCCAGTGATGATGGGCTATCTGATTCGGGGCAAGATTCTGCCTGAGCATAAAAATCCGGTAAACCGCCTCCTGATCTGGATCTACCATCCGGTCATCAAGCTGGTGCTGAAAGCCAAAATGTTAGTGATACTTATGGCAATAGCAATAATGATGATCAGTTATATTCCCTGGAAGCGTATCGGGTCCGAGTTTATGCCGCCATTAAATGAAGGTGATCTGCTCTATATGCCAACGACTCTGCCGGGTATATCCGTGACAAAGGCCAAGGAACTGTTGCAGCAGACCGACCGTATTATTGCCAGCTTTCCTGAAGTCCACCACGCATTCGGCAAAATCGGCCGGGCTGAGACAGCCACCGACCCTGCACCCCTGTCCATGATTGAGACGACCATAATGCTGAAACCCGAATCCGAGTGGCGCGAGGGGATGACCATGGAGAAACTGGTCAATGAACTCGATAAAGCCATTCAGTTCCCAGGCTTGACCAATGCCTGGACCATGCCGATTAAAACCCGGACCGATATGCTTTCCACCGGTATCAAGACGCCGGTGGGAATCAAGCTCATGGGTGAAGACTTGCAGGTCTTAAGCGATCTGGGAGAAAAAATCGAAGTGGTAATGCGAGAAGTACCCGGCACCCTGAGTGTCTATTCCGAGCGGGTTACCGGCGGAAATTTTTTAGACTTTGAGATCAAGCGCAAAGAAGCCGCCCGTTATGGATTGACCGTCGGTGACGTTCAGGACATCATCATGTCCGCCATCGGCGGAATGAACATTACCCAGACCGTCGAAGGCTTGGAACGCTATCCGGTAAATCTTCGCTATGGAAGCGAGCTTCGGGATACGCCTGAAAAATTAAGACGCATCCTGGTGCCGACACCTTCAGGCGCCCAGGTGCCGATAACACAGGTGGCCGATATCCGAATCCTCAAGGGGCCGCCGGTTGTTAAAAGCGAAAACGCCCGAAAAAACGCCTGGATCTATGTGGACATTGCCGGAATCGATGTGGGGACCTATGTTAAAAAAGCCCAGCAAATTGTTCAGGATAAAATCGAACTGCCTTCCGGCTACAGTATGGTCTGGAGTGGTCAGTACGAATACATGATTCGGGCACAGAAGCGGCTGATGATCGTGGTGCCGATGACCCTGATCATCATTTTTGTGCTGCTGTATTTTAATTTCAAGAATATTGTTGAAAGTCTTATCGTAATGCTCAGTGTACCCTTCTCGCTTACCGGAGGATTGTGGCTTATGTATCTTCTGGGCTACAACATGAGCGTTGCAGTAGGGGTAGGCTTCATTGCCCTGGCCGGCGTTGCAGCGGAAACCGGGGTTGTGATGTTAATATACCTGGATATCGCCTACCACAAATATAAAGCCCAATATGGCGATGCATTCAGCAAACAGCATCTTCAAGACGCCATTGAAGAGGGGGCGGTACTGAGGGTACGACCGAAAATGATGACTGTTGTGGCCATCATGGCAGGATTGATGCCGATTATGTGGGGTCACGGCACCGGATCCGAAGTGATGAAGCGCATTGCTGCTCCCATGGTCGGGGGCATGGTCAGTGCAACTATTTTGACGCTGATTGTGGTGCCGGCGATTTACGGGCTGTGGAAGGAATGGAATTTACCAAAGGATACTTCTGTCTAAAAAACAGCACAATAAAAGATAAAAAGGAGAAAATATCATGAAAAACATAATCGCAATTTTTACACTGTTTATCGTTATCGGATCGGTTTCGCTGAATTTGGGAACCGCAGGCACAGCCACCCATGAAGGACATGGACAAGCACATACGAAAGGAGCGGCTGCAATGGAAAAAACCAGCTCTGCAGGCACATTTAAACATGAAGCGGTTATGAACCATGTCCGAGCAGAGTTCCAGATTATGAGCCTGGCAAGTATGAACATGAAAGATCTAAACGGTGCGACCCATCACGTTATGGTAAACCTGTTCCATGATTCCACGAACGATCCAATTAAAGACGCTGTTGGAAAGGTTAAAATCATCGACCCGAACGGTAAGGAGCAGATAAATTCACTGAAAAACTACAACGGGATTTACGCGGCCAACTTTACATTTGAAAAAAACGGTAAATACGGTGTGATTTGTATGGTGAAAGTTGATGCCGAAAATCACGTTTTTAAGTTCTGGTACCCGCATGGCTAATGCCTGGTCAGTAAAAAGTGCCGCTTCCGGTTCACCGAAGCCCGTCGGAATGAAATTCGGCAAACGAACGATCGGGCCGAATACTTATGGACAAAGGAGTGTTTAATGATCAAAAGCTTAAAACAAAAGCTGTCGCTTTTGTTGATCCTTCCCGTGGCATTGCTGCTTTTTCTTACGGGCGTTTCAGGATTTATATATGCGAGAAACGTGCTGCTCGATGAATGGCGGGAATCGGCAATACTCAAGCTGGAACGTGCTGCACACCAAATGGACATGCGGTTAAGTCGTCCGATGGAGTGGATTAAAATGTTCCATGAAACTGCCCAAAGCCGTGGCGGACCCGCAACCCAGGAATTGATTCTAACCCGCCTTCGAAATCTGGAGGGTGTCACAAACGTCAATCTGAAATGGACAGACAATCATTTGGGGCCTTCCCACGGGGTCATGCAAAATCATCATGTGGGAGGTACAGGTATGATGCAATTTCATAGGGCTATAATATCAGAGGTTACACCCCCGCGTTACGATGCACAGACCAGACAAAAAACAGTAGCCTTGATTTCAGATTTCAAGGATGAATCCGGTCGCCTTGTCGGCCGGTTGGAGGTATCCCTTGGCTTTGACTTTCTTCTGGAGGATATCAAAAAATATGGGTGGTGGGAAAGCAACATGACCTGCCTGGTCGATGCATCCGGACGGTATCTTGCCCACAGCACCGCCATGAAAGGTCGCACCAGGCTGGGAGAGACCGGAGATCCGGTGGAACTGGCCGTAATGAAGGACATTCGTGAAAAGCCTTATGGAACCCACCTGGGTTCCGGACATCCCCCCGAACTGGTGAGCGGATTTTATCGGATCCAGCAAGTTCCCTGGGTTATAGTCATGTTTGCGCCGGGCAAAGAAATTTTGTCGCCCATCGTCGAATTTCGCTTCTATTACGCCATTGCCGGCAGTCTTTGTATTGTCTTTATTTTGATGCTCATTCAATTTGTCGGCGGCAGGTTGGTCGGTCAAATCGGAAAGATTTCAGATGCAGCAAAACAGGTTGCCATTGGAGATTACGTGAGTCCCCTGCCCATAACTTCTTCAGACGAAATAGGACAATTAAAAACCAGCTTTAACACTATGGTCGAAGGTTTAAAAGAAAGGGATTTCATCCGCGACACCTTTGGGCGATACATGGATCCGGAAATCGCCAGAGAACTTATGAAACACCCCGAAGCCGGAAGATTGGGCGGCGAAAAACGAAAAGTTGCCATTTTGATGTCCGATATCCGGGGTTTTACACCTGTTTCCGAATCCTTGAGCCCTGAGGAGACCATTCGTATTTTGAACCATTATTTTTCCCACATGATTGAGGTGATCCAAAAGTATAAAGGAATTATTGTTGATTTCTATGGTGATGGAATCCTTGTTTTTTTTGACCCGCTTGAAGGCCCCGTCAAGAAAGAGGTCCGGTATGCCGTTCACTGCGGCCTTGAGATGCAACAAAATATGAAAAGGTTCAACAAAGAAATGAGATCAAGACATCTACCTGAGCTTCAAACAGGTATCGGTATCAATGTGGGAGATGCTGTAGTGGGAAACATCGGCTCCGCAACCAGAGCCAAGTATGGCATTGTTGGGTCGGAAGTAAATATTACCCAAAGGATCCAGGCTGAAGCCAAAGGCGGTGAAGTCATCATATCTGACTCTGCTTATGGTCTTTTAGAAAAGGAATTGAAAATAAAACAATCTTTTTCAGCACAATTAAAAGGTTCCAATGAAAAGATGAATTTGCATATCGTTGAAACCATACAAAACAAAATCGAATCTGGCGATTATCAAAAACCATCCTTTTAATGGATTGGTTCATATTTTTTGGTAGGGGGTTCATATGAAAAGGATATTCATAATCTCAGCATTTTTTTTAATCGGATTATGCGCAGGGTCCTCCTCATTTTCCCAAAGCCTGAATGTGGGTGGCTATGAACAGTTCCAGCCTCATGAGGTGACGGAAAATCAAATCGGAGCCGGGTGGGGACATAGGTCCATGACATATGGGATGATGAATCTCATGTCAGGGATGACGACCCAGGCAGCTAAAATTATACGTTCAGGAAAGGCTTCTAAGGAGATGAATGAGAGACTGGCGGAAATATTGGAACACGTAGCGGAAATGCTGAACTACGCCCCCTCTTATATGATGGGCGTCAAGGAAGTGGATTCCAATATGATTAGTCTAATGCAAGGTATGTTGAAAGATCTTGAAAAAATGCGTAAAGAAATCGATCTAAAATGAACAGGATAAATTTCAAGTGGTCGAATAATCATTATCTTATAATTTCAGGCTCGGACTTGACAACCCATTAAAAAGTATCACTTTGTGATAGAAAAATCAGCAAGAGGCAGGGTTGATGAAACATTCTTCCAAGTTGATCATTTCAAATGTTGTAACGATCAGCTTAGGGTCATAGTAAATCAGACGGATGCTCTTTTTTAGTCTTTGTTTTCGCGAAGGGTAAGATGGTATTATAAACAACATGTTAATTATGTCAGGGGTCGGGGAGTTTTTCTCCTAAATTCTTGAATATAGCGAAATGGATGATCTTTTTTTAAATCGGATGCTGTCTGAGTGGCTTAGGGATCGTTAGAAAAAACAGGCGCAAACCGAAATCATATCTTTAAAAGAATTTTAAAATAATGTATACAACCTATTGGTATTTCAAAGATAGTTTCCTGCTTTTTCTTTACGATCCCTTGCCGCGAGTTCATGCGGTTTAATAAAGATTATCCATGTAGCGGTTGTTTGGAAAAACATCCCGACCCCTCAATTATATGGAGGACAAAGATTTCGTGACGGAACAGACCATAACTTTGCCGGTAAATGGGATGACCTGCGCCAACTGTGCGGCAAACATCGAAAGAGGGTTAAAAAAACTTGAAGGGATTCAAGACATCAATGTCAATTTTGCGGCGGAACAGGCGGCCGTTACTTTTGATCCAAAACAGCTTCATGTCAAAGACATCGTAAAAAATATCCAGGGATCGGGTTACTCCGTTACGACCGCAAAAACAGAACTTCCGGTAACCGGGATGACCTGCGCCAACTGTGCGACAAACATCGAAAGGGCTTTAAACAAAAAGGTTCCCGGTGTTGTTCAGGCCGACGTGAACTTTGCCACGGAACGGGTGTCCGTTGCATATATCCCCGGTGTTTCCGACATCGATGATATCGTATCAGCCATCGAAAAGGCCGGTTACGGCGCCATAATCCCTGACGACACCCTGGACGCGGAAGACGCGGAGCAAGCCGCACGTCGGGCCGAGATCAAGGATCAAACCCGCAAATTTGCTGTCGGCCTAATATTTTCTTTGCCCCTGTTTGCCATGAGCATGTTGCGGGATTTCAACCTCATCGGTCCCTGGAGTCATGCGCCATGGGTGAACTGGCTCTTCCTGATCCTTGCCACGCCGGTACAGTTTTATACCGGATGGGATTATTATGTGAACGGTATCAAAAGCCTAAAAAACAAGAGCGCAAACATGGATGTTCTTGTGGCCATGGGATCATCCATTGCTTACTTCTATTCGATATCGGTTCTTTTTTCCCTGACATTGGGGAAACATGTCTATTTTGAAACCTCGGCGGTCATCATTACCCTGATCAAACTGGGTAAAATGCTCGAAGCCCGAACCAAAGGCAAGACCGGCGGCGCCATCCGAAAACTGATCGGACTTCAACCCAAAACCGCAACCATCGTGGAAAACGGCAGGGAAATTGAGATCCCTTTAACAAGAGTCAGGGTGGGTAATTTTGTGATTGTCCGTCCGGGTGAGCGGATTCCCGTTGACGGCACAATTCTTGAAGGCGAATCTTCAGTGGATGAATCGATGCTCAGCGGCGAACCTTTGCCGGTGGACAAGCACCCCAAGGACCCTGTTGTGGGCGGTACCATCAACGGAGAGGGGCTTTTGAAGTTTGAAGCCACTCGCGTGGGAAAGGAAACCGCCCTGGCTCAGATCATCAAACTGGTCCAGGAAGCCCAGGGAAGCAAGGCGCCCATCCAGGCCATTGTCGATCGGGTGGCGGCCGTCTTTGTGCCTGCTGTTATTGTTATTGCCATGGTAACCTTTGGCCTTTGGTGGGGAATTTCCGGTGAATTCGTCCCGGCCATGGTCCGTCTGGTTGCGATTCTCGTCATTGCCTGCCCGTGTGCGTTGGGGCTGGCCACACCTACCGCCATCATGGCAGGCACTGGGAAAGGCGCTGAAAGAGGGGTTCTTTTTAAAAGAAGCGAAGCCCTTGAAACGGCAACGAAACTTAATACCATCGTTCTTGACAAGACCGGAACCATTACACTGGGCAAACCCGCCGTGGTCGATATTGTCTCATTTGACTCCGCTCTTGAAAACGAAGATCGGATTTTGAAACTTGCAGCTTCCGTTGAACAAGGTTCCGAACATCCCCTGGGAAAAGCCATCGTCAATGAAGCAAAAAAAAGAAACATCGATCTTTGGGAACCTGAAAATTTTAAGGCATCGCGGGGTTTTGGGGTTGAAGCCAGGATTCAGGGGGAATGGATAAAAATGGGGAAACCCAAATGGTTCCATGATACCGACCTCGGTATGGAACTCGCCGGAAACACCATCGATGCACTCCAGTCCCAGGGGAAAACGGTTATGGTTCTCGTTAGGGAGGATAAATTGTGTGGTCTTGTTGCGGTGTCGGATACCCTGAAACCGGAATCAAAAGAAGCCGTTGAACAGCTCCATGCACAACACCTAAAGGTGGTCATGCTCACCGGGGACAACCTTCAGACCGCCCGGGCCATTGCCTCGGCAGTCAACATTGACGACATTTTTGCCGAAGTCCGTCCGGAAGAAAAATCACTCAAGATCAAAGAACTTCAGGAAAACGGCAAAAAGGTCGGAATGGTGGGCGATGGGATCAACGACGCCCCGGCCCTGGCCCAGGCGGACATCGGAATGGCCATCGGAACCGGAACGGATGTGGCCATTGAAACCGGGGATGTCATCCTCTCCGGCGGAAGCTTGACCGGTGTTTCCAGGGCCATCCGACTCAGCCGTGCCACCATGGCCACCATCAGGCAGAATCTGTTTTTCGCCTTTATTTACAACATCGTCCTCATTCCCGTTGCCGCCGGCGTTCTGGCACCCTTTGATTCTGTTCCTTCTTTTTTAAAACAGCTTCATCCCATATTGGCTGCTCTGGCCATGTCCTTCAGCAGTATTTCCGTGGTATCAAACAGTCTTCGACTGTATCGCGCAAAAATTGAATAGCACAGAGAACCGTCAAAATTCTTTACATACTGTTAAAACTTTTTACCCGATTTTTATCGAACCTCACACGATATATCCTGAAACTTCCAGAGCCATAAAACAACCGTTTGTAAATAAAATAAATTAAATTTTCCCACCATCAGCTTCTTTTGGAACGGTATTTGCAAATACAAATTTAGAACGGTTATTTGTATCCCAGGGAAGCAAGTTTGAATTCCAGGCCCCGGTTTCCTTTGTGATGAACTCGCATTAAATATACCCCGTGACAGATTTGCTGCCCAAAGATGGTTTTCATATAACCTGTTAAACACTATACAAATAATGTTTTAACCCGATGGGTAAATGCGGTCATGAAAACGTTATTTAAAGTTGTAATCCAGGTATTCTGAATTACTTTATGGAAACACCGGGATGAACACTTGATACATTTACATGTCTCATCGCAGTGTCTGAGAAACACATTCAAACAAAATGCCTCCGTGTCTGTGATATAAAACAGGCATTCAGGAAAAATATATTGAGAGAGAGAAAAAGGATATGAAAAAAATATACATCAGCTTACTGATACTCTTGGTGACGATAGCCTGGCCTAAACAGGGTACAAAAGTTTATGCCTTTGACAAAAATGCCCTGGAATACTTCGATCTTGGCATGAAGACTTCCTTGGCCTATAAAAAGACCAATTACTTTACCAAGGCCATAGAGTTGAATCCGAGGCTCGCACCCGCCTATGAAAAACGAGGATGGAATTATTATTTTCAGGGAAAATACAACGAGGTAATCGAGGATTTTACCAACTACATCCGGATGGTCCCCAACAAAGCCGATGCATACCGGATGCTGGGAATGGCTTATCTTAAAATCAACAACCATGAAAGTGCCATTGTCAACTTCGATAAAGCCATTGATCTGGAACCCGAAATAAAAGGGGTGCTTGGATACCGGGCGGAAGCTTTGCGTATGATGGGTCAACTGAACGAGGCCATCGAGGATTCAAGCAAAGCGCTTGCCATAGAAAGCGATCCTCAAATTTTATCGGATGTTTATAGAACCCGGGCCAAAGCTCATCTGGAAGCGGGTGAAGAGGTATTGGCCGGCGCCGATTTTAAAAAGGCGGCGGAAATCGACCCCAGATATTTCTTGTACCGATATGTCGCAGGATATGCCGACCTTGAGGATTTGCGAAGAGCGGGATTGATTGGTATGATCGGTCTGGCTTTTGTGTTTATTTTCGGCTTGAAATTACGGCCGCCCAAAAAAGGTGAATAATGTTTTAAAAGAGGCCGGCCTAACTGAAAAAAAACGAGCAGGCCAGAACGGCAAAGATTACCCCGGCTAAATCCGCCGTTAAAGCGGCAGCCAGAGAATGGCGGAGGCGGCGAACCTGAACTGCTCCGAAATAAACCGCCAACACATAAAACGTTGTTTCGGTGGAACCTTGTAAGGTAGAAACCAGATAGCCGGTGTAACTGTCGGGACCGATGACAGGGTCGTTGATGGTGGACGCTAAAATACCGTATGCTCCCGATCCGGAAAGCGGCCGCATCAACGCCATGGGAAGGGCTTCGGCAGGCAACCCGAAACGGCCGGTTATGCCGCCCAGTGCACCGACCAAAACCTCCATGACACCGCTGGCCCGCAGCATATCCACAGCCACCAGAATGGCCACCAGATAGGGGATGATCCGAAGCGCCACTTGAAACCCGTCTTTGGCGCCTTCAACAAACTCTTCGTAAACGCGCACGCGGCGCATTAAGCCGAACCCCAAAAACCCGACCATGAGACCCGGCAGGATCCACGGTGATACCGACCGACCATAAATGACGGCAACCGGTATCAATGTCGCCAGAAAAACAAGCGCCGAAAAACTGATCCATAGCGGATATCCTTTGGCGGCATCTTTGAACGGCACTTCTTCTCCGTCATCTGAAAGCACCGGCTGCGAGGAGGCTTCGGATTCGACTTGGGTGGGCAGTAACCTCTGATACAGTTTGGCTGCGACAACGGCGACAGTGGTCGATCCGATGGTGGCAAACAAGGTGGTGGGTAAAATTGCAGCAGGATCAGAAGAACCGGCGGCTGCGCGAAGGGCGATGACACCGGTAGGCAGCAGGGTTACGCTCGATGTATTAATGGCCAGAAACAGGGCCATTGCATTCGTGGCCGTACCGCGCTGGGGATTAAGTTTGTCCAGCTCCTGCATGGCCCGGATACCGAAGGGTGTAGCGGCATTGCCCAGCCCCAGCACATTGGCCGAAAGGTTCAAAATCATGGCACCCATGGCCGGGTGATCCGCCGGTATATCGGGAAAAAGTCTTATCATTAACGGACGAATCAGTCGGGCCAGAATGGTGAGCATGCCGCCGGCTTCGGCCACTTTCATCAACCCTAAAAAAAGGGCCATCACGCCCACCAGGCCAATGGCCAGTTCCACCGCTCCGCCGGCTGATTCAATCATCGCCTTGGAGAGAATCTCCATGGGTGACAGCCCACCTTCTGTGGGAACAAAGAAGATTTGTTGCCAGCCGGCAAAACAGAAAGCGCTCAGGATAATTAGCACGAAGATAGTGTTCATGGACACCATTCCATCGGAAAACGTAGGGTTGCATCAATTTCTTTTAGAGTTTTCTCAAGTACTTGCCCACCAGCATGGCAACGAGAATCGTCAAATAAAGCTGCCCGGATACAGCAATGACAATGCACAATGATTTGGCAAGAGTGGAAATCGGCGTAATATCGCCATATCCCACAGTGGTCAGGGTCACAAAGCTAAAATACAGAAAATCGTGAAATCCTGCGGCAGGATTGCCTGCAAAATTAATCGCTCCGGTATCCAATTTTAAAAAGTATCTTTGCACGATTTCCGCCATTTGCAGGAGTGCCGCCCCCAATATACCGACCAGCAAGTAACCGTTGATCGAATTAAGGATAATGGTAAAATTAACCCGGTCACTCCTGGCAATATGCCGGATCATAAACACGGCAATAAACGTGTTAAAGCAGAAAAATGACAAAAAGGAGACAAAGTCCCAAATATCTTTGAGGAAAATATAATGCACCCAGGTTAAAACGATGGTAATGATTCCGGAAGCAAACAGGATTCTGCGGGTTTTTTTTGGAAAATCGAAAGAATACGTACCGGAAAGGACGATTGCCGTGAAAAAGATGTTTCGAATGAGTAGTCTTAATTTCGTCAATGCGGGATAGAAAAAAATAACGAGGAGTATACACGTGAGAAGAATGATATTGTTTCGGGTTAATTTCTTTTCTATCATAACGTCATGACTTGAACGAATCGAAAAAGAAACCAAAGCTTCTGAGGTTGTTTATTTTTTTGAGTCCTGCTGATTTTGGGTCTGTTCCATTTCCTTTTTTGTAATCCATCCCCCGCCCAGGGCTTTGTATAATCTTACATAGGCATTATAGAATTGTTGTTTCAATTCGGAAAGCTCCAATCCGACATCAAACAGCGTCCGTTCCGTGTCCAAAACTTCAAGATAGCTGGTTACGCCTTTGTCATACCTCATTTTGGACAGGGTGGCAGCATTTTCCGCTGCAATGAATTTTCTCTGCACTGCAGAAATCTGGTCTTTATAGGTTTGAATGTCATTCAGAGCGTCTGCGACTTCTCGAAAAGCAAACAGCACCCTGTTTTCGTATTGGTACAATGCCTGCCGGGTTCTTTCTTTTTCAATTTCAACCCTCCGGCGGCTTTTATTAAAATCGAAAAGCGGTCCAAACAGGTCACCCCCCACAGACCAGATATCTCCATCCGTGGAAATGGATGACAATTCGCTGCTGGCTGCTCCGAAAAGACCGGTCAGGGTGATGGATGGAAACCGAAGTGCTTCGGCAATACCAATCCTTGCGGTTTGCGCTTCCAGCAGGTACATCGCTTCAGCCACATCCGGCCTTCTTTCGAGAACGCTCGATGGTATTCCGCCGGGAATATCCGGCGGAACAGTTTGCCGGTTCAAATCATCTTCTGTATTGATTTCTCCTGGGAATTTTCCCATCAAAATACTCAGGGCGTTTTCGGTACCGGCGATTAACCGCTGGTATAACGGTATGGCCCCGGCGGCGATTTCTTTTTGAATTTGCGCCTGGTTCAAATCAATTTCAGGTATAATGCCTTTGTCAAAACGCTTTTGAATGATATCAAGACTGTAAAGCCGTGAATCGAGGGTCTGCTTGGATATTTTCAATCTCTGATGATAATCCAGCAACAAAAAATAGGTGCTGACGACTTCGGAAATCAAACTGATTTGAACGGTTCTCAAAGAATATTCGGAAGCCATCAATTCTGCTCTTGCGGCTTCGGTGGATCTGCGGTATTTGCCCCAGAAATCAATCTCCCAGCTCAATACCGGCGCGATAAAGGCGGATTTGTCGGTTGTTGACGATCGTGATACACCCAAAAAATTTCCTGTCCTTGCACTCCCTTCTAAATCCAGTCGGGGGTATTGATCCGCCCTGGTGAATCCAAGGGCCGCACGGGCTTCTTCGATACGGCTGGCGGCAATCATCAGATCTTTATTGCCCGTCAGGGCGTCAGCGACCAACGAATACAAGACAGGATCATCAAACAATTCCCACCATTTCAAATTGACCACTTCTTTGGACTGTGAATCGGAGAATCTGAAATTATCCGGTGTTTCGACAACAGGTTTTTTAAAGTCAGGACCCATTGCACAACCGGTGAGGGATGCAACAATCATCAGTGTAACGATTTGGGCCAATTTTTTCATTTCAATGCTATCCCGTTTTTTCGGTATCAGTCCGCACCTGAAGGTCCCGTTTCTGCTCATACCTGGCAATTTTGCCGATGAAAACAAACAGCATGGGATAAAAGAAAACCCCCAGCATCGTTGCCACAGACATCCCGCCCAACAATGCCATACCCATGACAACCCTTGCCTCGGCACCGGCACCGGAAGCAAAAACCAGTGGCAGCACACCCAATATAAAGGAAAAAGCCGTCATCAATATGGGTCTGAATCGCAGTTTAGCCGCCTTTACGGCCGCATCGAACAAGGAAAGGCCCTTGTCAAATTCCAGCTTGGCAAACTCAACGATCAAAATGGCATTTTTGGCCGCCATTGCGATGAGCATTACCAGTGCAATCTGGGCAAAAACATTGAGCTCGTAGCTTTGACTGAAATTCCGGGAAACAAACAATGCGGCGAATGCACCAAAGACGGCAAAAGGTGTGCCTAAAAGTATACTGAAAGGCAAAGACCAGCTTTCGTACTGGGCGGCGAGGATCAGAAACACGAACAGCAACGAAAACACAAAAACAACGCCACCTGTTCCGGATGCCTTTTTTTCCTGGTACGACATATTGCTCCACTCATATCCCATATCCGCCGGAAGGGTATTTTCAGCCACTTCCTCAAGTGCATTCAATGCCTGGGCCGAAGTGTATCCGGAGGCCGGCCCGCCCGAAAGTTCTATGGCTCTGTACAAATTGAATCGATTGGTATAATCCGGCCCAACGATGTCTTTGATATCGACAAATGCCGCCAGGGGAACGCTTTTGTTCTCTTTATTCTTCACAAAAAAAAGATTGATCTGGTTTTCATTTAGCCGGTACTCGGGTTCCGCCTGAATATAGGCTTTGTAAAGCCTTCCGAATCTGTTGAAATCATTTACATAGGAACCTCCTAAAAAAGCTCCGACGGTGGTATAAACGTCATTTAAGGAAACACCCGATTTGAGGACTTTATCCCGGTCGATTTCCATGAATCTCTGAGGAACGGTTGCTCTAAAGGTCGTAAATATAGAACCGATCTCAGGTCGTTTCATGGCAGCCTGAACAAAATTTAGCGTCTGTTTGGCCAGATATTCCGGTGCCTTCCCGCCTCTGTCCTGAATCATCAACGTAAATCCGGAACCGCTTCCCAATCCCGGAATAGCGGGCGGTCCAAAGGCAAAAACCTGCGCTTCATTAATGGCCAGATGAAACTCCATATTCAACCGATGAACGATATCCTTTGCGGTTTTTTCCCGTTCACTCCAATCCTTGAGGGAACCAAAAATAAAGGCCGTATTGGAGGACATGCTCCCTGAAATCAGGCTATATCCGGTAACTGTGGTAATATATTTAACTTCATTGTATTTTTTTATAATTTTTTCAACTTTTTTGGCCACCACATCCGATCGCTGCAGGGATGCGGCATCCGGCAACTGTATGTTTACCAGAAAATACCCCATGTCTTCTTCAGGCATAAACCCGCCCGGAACATGTTTCCCCAAAAAACCCATGGCAATGGTCACAACAAGGATAAATATCAATCCTCTAACGATTTTACCCGCCACAATTCGGGTAATCCCCATATATGCGTCGGTGGACTTGCCAAAGGCTTTATTAAAAAGATGAAAGAATATTCCCAGGGGACCGCGATAGGGTTTTTGTTTTCTGAGCATTAATGCACACAGGGCAGGGCTCAGGGTTAACGCGTTAATGGATGAGAACACCACCGAAACAGCCACCGTAATGGCAAACTGTTGATACAATCTTCCGGTGATTCCTCCCATGACGGCCACCGGGATAAACACTGCCACCAAAACCAGTGTGGTTGCAATGACCGGCGCGGTGACGTCATTCATGGCATGAACGGTGGCCTCTTTTGGATTCATACCGTTTTCAATGTTGACCTGAACGGCTTCCACCACCACAATGGCATCGTCAACAACAATTCCGATGGCCAGAACCAGCCCGAGAAGCGAGAGGACATTAACGGTGAATCCAATCAATGGAAAAACAATAAACGCACCGATGAGAGAGACGGGTATGGCGATGGTAGGGATTAAGGTTGCTCTCCAGTCCTGGATAAATACGAATACAACAAGAATAACCAGCGCCAGGGCAATAAAGAGCGTCTCGATGATTTCATCGATGCCTGCGGTAATGGCCAACGTGGTGTCCAGCGACACATCATATCGGATACTCTCCGGAAAAAATTTGGAAAGTTCCGCCATGGTCTTTCTGATCTCTTCAGCCAGTTTTACGGCATTGGAACCGGGTGCCTGGTACAGGGCGATAAGGGCGCAGGGTTTGCCATTTAAACGGGTAAACGCGTTGTAAGTTTCAACACCCAACTCGACACGGGCGATGTCTTTAATCTTTACCTGGGATCCCCCCTCTGTGGTTCTGATGACGATTTCACCAAACTCTTTTTCAGATTGCAGGCGCTCCGGCAATCTGACGGTGTACGTAAATTCCGTTCCCGGAGGGGCGGGCTCTGCACCGAATTTTCCTCCCGGCACAACCACACTTTGCTCTTTAATGGCATTCACGATTTCGGGTACCGTGACACCCAGGTGGGCCAATCGGTCGGGTTCGATCCATATGCGCATGGAATAATCGCTGGTACCGAGTATATTCACGCGTCCGATTCCACCGATGCGGGCCAAAATATCTTTTATATTGATCAAGGCATAATTGCCGAGAAAATTTTGATCATATTTTCCGTCTTCCGACGTAAGCGTTACCAGCATCAATATATTCGGAAGGGATTTCTCTGTTGTCACCCCCAATCGTTTGACCTCCTCTGGGAGCTTGGCTGTTGCGGCGGTGACTCTGTTCTGGGTAAATACCGTGTTCATGTCCGGATCGGTGCCGATCTCAAAAGACACCTGAATGTTCATGGTGCCATCATTGGCGTTAATGGATTTCATGTAGATCATGTTGTCCACACCGTTGATCTGCTGTTCCAGCGGTGTGGCCACAGACTGCTCCACACTGACGGCATTGGCTCCGGTATAGGTGGCCCGGACCTCCACCACCGGTGGTGTGATTTCGGGATACTGCTCAGTGGGAAGACCTTTCAGGAACACGACCCCGACGACAACCATGATGATGGCGATGACCATGGCCACAATGGGCCGTCTTACAAAAAAATTACCCATATCTGATCACATGCTTTTTTGGTTTTGGTCTATTGATTTGATTTCTATCACAGTGGGTTTTACTACGGCGCCGTTCTTTACTCTCTGTAAACCTTCGTACACAACGTGTTCACCCGGCTTTAACCCTTCGGAGATCAGCCAGAATTGTTTGATCTTTGGACCTACCTTTACACTTCTCGCCTCAATCTTATTGCCCTCGCCAACGACATAGACACTGTAGAACCCTTGCAGTTCCATAACGCATCTTTGGGGAATCAGAATGCCGTCTTTGACGTCGGCAACAAGGGCCTTCACCTTGGCAAATTGTCCGGGACGCAACAATTCCTGGGGGTTGGGAAACGAGATTTGAATCAGCATGGCGCCAGTGGTGGGATCCACGTTTCGATCGACAAACTCGAATTTGCCTTTGTGCCCGTATAGAGATCCGTCTGCCAGAATCAGTTCCAGATCCTCTTCTCTGACTTTCCGAACACCCGATTCGATCTCCGATAAAAACCGCCGGGCCAACTCAAGATACTGCGTCTCCGTAATAAAGAACTCCACGAGAACCGTCTTTATTTGGGAGACCGTATTCAAAATAACCGGATTGGGACTTCGACCGACAAAATCCCCTACCTTGGCTTTCGTCTTTCCGATGATTCCGGTAATGGGCGAATAAATTCTGGTATAACCGAGCTGGATCTTGCTGGCTCGAAGATTCGCTTCGGCCGCTTTCACCGATTCGATAGAAGCCTCATATTGGGCTATGGCGGCATCCAAATCACTCTGGCTGAGCGCCTTTTCCTTTGCAAGGGGTTCAATTCTGTCCAGATCACTTTTGGCTTTCGCCAGCCGAGTCTTTTCTTCCGCAACCCTGCTCATTTTTGCGGCAACATCGGCCTCAAACGGCTGACTTTCCAACGTATAAAGAAGGGCGCCCTCTTCAACCCGCGCCCCCTCTTTAAAATGAATCCCTTCGAGAAAGCCTTCCACCCTTGCCCGTATGGCAATATCCTTGAAACCGTATATTTGACCGACAAATTCCTGGTAGATGGGAACGTCTTTTGCTTGTGTAACGACAACGGTCACCTGTGGTGGGGACGCTTGCGCATGTTGTTCCTCTTTTTGACTGCATGAAGAAAACAACAGAAATAAAATGCATGGGAAAATTATCTTTATGGTTTTCATTTTTTTCTCTTTATCATTCTGGGTAAACAAAATGTTATGATCACGAATGAGACTTGGGTAGATCGAAAAATAGAGGTACACCTTTTTTCCCGAATAGATAAATGCCATAGGTAACCGATGATGTCAACTGGCGTTATGAATGAACCAAAACACTTACCGAGTCGTTCTGGTTTTTTTGAAACAGTATTGTCTCATGATATGTATCATAAAATCCCACCATGTCGTATTTGCTCCTAAATGAAATCCCGGATAAAATACAACCGATTGATATATTATTATTTTCTTTTTTTATACACATTTGGCGAAACTGGCATAAATCTTGTTATTAAAATGTCGGCAAGGCGATTGACGAACTTCAAGAATACGCCTCAAATATTCAAAAGGCTCCGTATCGAAGCAGTTAACTTTTAATTTGAAATTGAAAGGAATATTATTATGGAAAATGAAATCCATGTATGTAACAGTTGTGGAAAAGCCACTAAAGGTACCGGTCATCTGTGTGATCCTGTGAAACTTAAAGAAGCTTATGTCTGTGCGCACTGTGGCCTGGCAAACCAGGACCCCAGACATATCTGCAAGCCAAAGCTTCAGCACATCAATTTTGTTTGCATATCCTGCGGTCGCGTGGCAGAATTACCGAAACAGTTATGTAACCCAAGGGATATCGTGCTCATGGCAAAGGGTGAGCCGCCAACGAAAATTATTTAGATTCTGGAAGATATTTGATGCCCGTACTTAATGGTAAAACCTGTTTTCGTTTGGAGCTGCCCCTGATGGAATACCGGGCTGCTTTGGAACTCCAGCGAAACCTGGTATGTGCCAGGCAAACCGGTATTCTTGAAAATGACCTGGTATTACTGTTGGAACACCCATCTGTTTTTACTCTGGGGCAGAGGGGGGGTATAAAAAACCTGAAGGTTTCGAAAACGTTTTTAGAGAGATTAAATATCCCGATTGTACAGGTTGAAAGAGGGGGAGATATTACGTTCCACGGACCTGGCCAGCTGGTCGTTTATCCCATCATCGATCTGACCAAAGCCGGACTGAAAGTACTCGATTACGTAGCAGGTCTTGAAGAAATCATGCTTCGAACGGCTTCAGACTGGGGGATATGTGCAAAGAGAAATTCTGCAAATAGAGGAATCTGGGTTGAGAAAAAAAAACTCGGCAGCCTCGGTATTTCCGTCAAACGGGGTGTTTCCTTTCACGGTTCTGCACTCAACGTCAACCTGTCGCTGAAACCTTTTAAATGGATCAATCCATGCGGACTCCGGAGTGTCGACGTTACCTCCATGGAAAAGGAGTTGTCGCAAAATATATCCATACGCCAGGTTCGAGAGGTTGTAATGCATCATTTTGAATCCGTTTTTGGATTCGAGCTCGTCTGGATTGATGATAACAGACTGAATCATCTTGTAAATCGCTGTGCCACCGAAGACGGTTCTTTGCGACGTTCGAGGTCATCATGACATCGCGTCGAGTGGCCGAAGAACACACAGTTAAACCGCCCTGGCTCAAACAGCGGTTGCCTTCAGGTTCCCCCCACGAAAAGCTCAGCTCCCTGATAGCCAAGGCGAACCTTCATACCGTCTGTCAACAGGCACAATGCCCCAACATATATCAATGCTTCTCCCGCAAGACCGCAACGTTCATGATTATGGGCGACCGCTGTACGCGCAACTGCCGGTTTTGTGCTGTTGCCTACGGCCTAGACAATCCCCCGGACCCGGAAGAACCGGTCAGAATCGCAGGCATGGTTCGAGACTTGAACCTGGACTACGTCGTCATAACTTCGGTCACCCGGGATGATCTTCCGGATGGCGGCGCCTCCTTTTTTGTCCGTACGGTAAAAGAAATCCGTCAAAAGGTCCCACGGGCACTTGTTGAACTGTTAATTCCCGATTTTCAGGGGGATAAAGATGCGTTAAGAAGTATTACCGAAGTTCGACCAGATGTGTTAAATCATAACATTGAGACGGTTCCTCGCCTTTATTCCATCGTCCGTCCGGAAGCAATCTATCAGCGCTCCCTCAAACTTTTAAAGCAGGTTATCACTTTTGATTCCGGTGTTATTACAAAATCCGGTTTGATGCTCGGCCTTGGCGAGCTTCCCGAAGAAATCCACGCTACCCTGAACGACCTTCTTGAGGCGGAATGCCAATTGCTGACACTGGGACAATACCTGAGACCCACCAAAGCCCATCTGCCCGTTGAACGCTTTATTCCGCCAGAAGAATTCGACCACTGGCGGAACACCGCTCTTGAATTGGGGTTTGCCGAAGTAGCCAGCGGCCCTTTTGTACGAAGTTCTTATCAGGCCAAAAAACTTTACCGGGAGGTTAAACCGTTCACCCTTGATTAAAAAATGCCTTGCAGCGTCGGTTTGAATAGAATTAAGCCTTGACACCTGTCCGGTTTGTCTTACTTTTACTTTAATACTTTTTTATGGAGGTGAAAACGATGATAAGTGAACATGAAGACCTTGACATCAATTTGGATGATGAAGGATATCTTGCGAATTATGAAGACTGGAACGAAAACGTTGCCTGTGCAATGGCTGACAAAGAAGGGGTTTCCCAGGAATGCCCTCTGACAAAAGAACGGATGGAAATCCTGAAATTCATGAGGGAATACTACGAAAAATTTGAAGCATTCCCCATACTCCGTGCCATATGCAAAAATGTCAAGCAGTCAAAGGATTGCAATTATCAGCAGTTTCCTGATCCGATTGTCGCATGGAGAATCGCCGGACTGCCGAAACCTACTCCCGAGGTGCTTGCAAAAATCAAGCACAAGTTTTGATAAGCCAGATTTTTCCGGTAACTCTCAATGACGTAACCATAAACGTATCCTGGTAAAATAGGCGTTTTACGAAACGATAAAAATATTAATCAAGCAAATGCCGGTCTTTATAAAAGATGTTTTCGTCACTGTAAATTATTTTCCCGGAAAGCATCTGAACCCTGTGAAACGTGTCCGTTACAAATTTTTTTGCCAGATTCAATTTTCGATCGGATTTCCTTGAATTTTCCAACAACAATACAGCCATTAGGATTTCAACGGCCATCATGTAAACGGTGAGCGGAAAGTTCAGGACGCTGTATTTTCGGGGCAGCGTAAAACCGAACAAATCAGCTTGTGCAAAGCGTTTGAGAACCTCCTGGGTGCCTGGTGCATAGCTCACTACATTGTTTTTCAATGTACACCCGTGACGATCAGTGTCGGTAGCCGTCGGTGCCAAAATTTCAGCTGACAGTTGTCCCGCCAGAGACAGCACCCGGTGGCAGTTATCCAGCGCATCTTCAAAATCTTCCGGTGCAAATGGATATGCAATGTTTTCCGTGTATCCTGTTTCCCTCAACTCGAAAATGTCTTTAAAACGAGCATCGTTGAGATAAAATTGGATGTCCTCATTGTCAGTGAAATAATTCTCCACGTTTAATCCTTATTTTTATAGGCTTTGATCATTTTGGGAATAACCTCTTTCAGGTCACCTATTATTCCGTATTGGGCAATGGAAAATATCGGTGCATGGGGATCAGTGTTTATTGCCACGATTCTATTGGACTCTTGAATACCCGCCCGATGCTGTATTGCTCCCGATATTCCGCATGCAAGATACAGATTCGGGCGAACGGTTGTCCCTGTTTGGCCCACTTGATGTTCAGGGCCGATAAATCCAGCATCAACTGCGGCGCGTGAGGAGCCCACTTGTCCTCCCAGCACGCCGGCAAGCTCATGAATAATTTCAAAATTCTCTTTTGATCCCACTCCCATGCCACCGGAAACGATAATTTTGGCAGACTTCAGATTCACCTTTTTTTCAGCCTTAACGCGTTCGACAATTTTGAGTATCATGTCCTGATCCGTCAATACCGGATTCAGCTGAACGACTTTTCCTTTTCTGGAAGAATCCGCAAGAGGTCGCTTGAAAACACCTTCGCGAACGGTGGCCATTTGTGGTCTGGTTTCAGGTGTCACTATGGTCGCGATAACATTGCCGCCAAAAGCCGGACGAATCTGAAGAAGAATTTCCTTCCATGTCTTCTTTCCAAACTTATACTCTCCGATTTGAAGATCCGTGCAATCTGCCGTCAGACCTGTTCTCAAATGGGAAGCTATTCTCGGTGCCAGATCTCTTCCAATACTGGTTGCACCGATAAGCAGAATGCCCGGTCGAAATTCTTTTATAAGATCCACTGCGATGCGAGCGTAAGGCAAGGTCAGATAATTGTCCAATTGTGAGTCATCAGCCACATAAACCTTGTCCGCACCATGAGCAATCAGTTCAGGAGGCGCATCTGAAATTTGGTGCCCGATAATAAAAGCGGCCGAGGATTTTCCGCTGTGTTGGTAACGGTAATGAGAAGTGGAAGTCTGCCGCGGATTCTTTCATATCCGTTGTCAATAGTCCGTCGGATGGCAATGTCATCTTCATTCAAATACTCTATGGCTTCCGCAAAGGTTATCTGTGGTATATCGAGTTTTTCGGCGACCTGCGGGCCTACTTGAGCCGTATCTCCATCAATTGCCTGCCTTCCGCAGAATATGAGATCAAATTTACCATATTTTCTAATGGCCCATTCCAGCAGGCTGGATGTGGCCAAGGTATCGGCACCTGCAAATTTTTTGATTGAATTTTTATGACAGCACGCCATAAAATCCTTTAAAACCCGATAAGGAGTTCCTTCATATTGAACAATTCCTCAAGTGTTTTTAATCACGTTGATACTGTCTGCGGGGCCGATGGCGCCGCCTTTAAGAACCTTTACAAAAATCCCCTCTCTGGGCATCACACAATCTCCCACCTGTTTAAATATGGCACAGCGATCATGGCATTCCTTGCCGATCTGGGTGACCTCAACCAGTGCGTCTTTCCCCAGTTTCAAACGGGTGCCCACAGGCAGTTCCCAAAGATTGATGCCCTCTGTGGTAATGTTTTCGGCAAAATCGCCCGGATTGACGTCAAGGCCTTTCTCCCTGATTTTGGAAATACTCTCCATAGCCAGGAGACTGACCTGGCGATGCCAATCACCGGAATGGGCGTCGTTTTCAAGACCGTGGTTTTCGATCAGACTGCCCAGAAGAATGTTTGTTTTTTTGACGCCTTTTTTGAGGCTCAATGAAACGGCAACAATTCGACCGTCTCTGGTTTTTTCAACGTCTGTCATTTTATTTTCTCCGCCTTCAGGGTTGAATTTTTCATTAATGTCCGTCCATAAATGAGGATTTTTGTTCAAGATCAAGGCATGCGAAAAAAATAACCGCAGGCATATGTGTAATATTCCGAGGATTATTTTTTAAGCATAACGCAGAGATTGGGCAAAAAGACCATTTATGGACGGATACTCATTAGCTCCCTTTTCCGAAAGCACAATGCGGATAAGTGCATTCCGGGCAATCCTGGCAAAGCCCGCCGTGGCCCAGAAACGCCAGTTCTTTCTTGCCGATTCTTTCTCCGGCCATAATACGGGGCAGAACCAGATCGAGAACGGTGGTACGGTGATGAAGACCACAGGCCGGAACGCCGATCAGCGGCACCTTCCCGATATAGGCCACCAGAAACATGGCGCCCGGAAGCGCTGCGGCGCCGTAATGTATCTCATCAGCACCTGCCAGACGTATTCCTTTTCGGGTCACGTCATCAGGGTCCACGCTCATACCGCCGCTTAAAAGAATCAGGTCGCAGCCTCGCTGAATATGTGCGCAGATCTCCTGACGAATAATTTCCGTATCGTCCGGGGCAAAACGGATACGGTCCACTTCGCAACCCAGATCCATGAGTTTTCGAGTCAGAATGGGTGCAAAACGGTCTTCGATGAAACCTTGATACACTTCATTTCCGGTAATGATGAGCCCTGCTTTTCCCTTCCGCAGGGGATTTACGGAAACCACACCGCCGTTTTGCCCGGCGATGGCGGCGGCCCGTTCGATGGGTGCCCGTTTCATGACTAGGGGAATGGCCCGGGTGGCGGCCACCAGTTCGCCCGATTTTACCAGCGTATGGTTATGTAAAGTGGCGCACATCACCTCTTCAATCATGTTGAAGGCTGTCAAGGCCGGAATGTTGACAACAAGTAATCCGTCTCTATCCGCCTTTAAACCGATTTTCCCTTCACGGGGTTCATTTTTCCAGGACACTCCTTCTCCGGCCAAGGCTTTGGCCACAATGGCAGCCGCCTCATTCTCGTGAATCTCGTCATCTTCCAAATCAATAAGGTAAAGGTGATTCTTCCCGAGTTTCTGCAAGCGACACAAATCCTCATTGCACACCGTGTGCCCTTTATGGAATGCAGCGCCTTTAAATTCTCCGGGACGGATTTCGGTAATGTCATGGGCCAGTTTCATCCCGACGGCATCTTTTAATTCTATGGTTTTTATCACTTTTTGTCTCCTTCTTTTTTTGCCACAAAGACACCAAGGATTTTTTTGTCTCGGAAATTCTACAACTATATGAAAATATCAATCATTTTTCGAAGCCACAAAATTCTTCTCGAAAATGGAACAATGGAATAGTGGAATAATGGGGAATCAAAGCGGAAAGAATCATTTTTTGATAGAGAATATTTCTTCAAACCCATCATTCCAACACTCCAATATTCCAACATTCCATTGTGAGCAAAGCGGACTTACTTGCTTCCTTCGTGTCTTAGCACCTTTGTGGCAACATATATCTGTTCATCTTTTTGAACAGGTGTCCAGTTCATATCCGGCCAGGTGATTTCCTCTGCTTCGGAGAAATAGGCACCCTGTGCACAAGGCTTGCAAAGAATATGACCGTTTTGAATCACTTCCCGGTTGTCTCGAATTGCCTGACCACATCGGCTACAGGAAACCTTTTTGCGGGTAGGGCCCGGCAAGTCGTATTCGCTCATATCCACCCGAACCTTTTGAACCCGAAACAGGACGCTGTCCGGCATTCGCTTGTAGGCTTCAAGCTGTTGTGGATACTTTTCCGGTATTTCAGGTGCATAAACGGGTGCCAGATCTCTGGCTTCCTCTGTAGATATCACCCGAAACGCGGTGTTTGTTTCCAAATTTAAAAAAGTAGCAGCCATGATGCCATAGTCCATAAATTTCAAGGATCGACGTCCCAGTTTGACACCGGTGACGTGGGCCACCGCATCGCCGGTACAGCGATCCATCTCGACAAAAACGATGAGTTTTTTGATCTGGTCGATACGGCTCGGTTCATCCAGGCCGATGAGCCGGCATCCCAGCATGGCCATCCGCACACCCACCACCTGTCCAGGGCACAAATGCCCGTGGGCCGCGGCTGAATTTTTTAACAACGTGTCAAAATCTTGCATGTGTAAGTCCGGTGCTCTATCTTATGTTAATGTTAACATAACATATGACAATAAAAAACTGAAACCAATCTTCCGAATACTTTTGATAACAGTCAGATTCAATACAATATCTTCATCGCACCCGGTGAGAATTTTTTTCAATAAGAGGGGTTCGATAATTTTGAGATGTTTTAAAAAACAGCGTTGCTTCGATTCGATTTTCTGTTCGCCATCATTTTATTCTGGCAGGTATTAATTATACCTTTTGATCTTTGCTGATTTTTTCAGGTTTTCGATGTAACCTTGGATTTCAGTTTTTTCCTTTTCTTTTTTTAAATGTTGTTCGATCATCGGTTGGACTTCTTTAAAGGGAGTGGTTCCGGACGGCTTTTTATCTACTACCTTGATTAGATAGTAACCGAGTTTGTCCTCAACAATTCCGCTGACCTCACCGACGTTCAGCGCAAAGGCTGCATCTCTGATGGGATCTGACGTCTTGCCTCGCTTTAAATAGCCCCAAGCGCCTTCGCGTTGGGCATTGGGCCCTTCGGAATAGGTTTTGGCCAGCATACCAAAGTCCTCACCCTGTTTGACTTTTTTTTGAACCATTTCAATTTTCTTGCGGGCTTGATTTTTTTTGGATTCTTCATCGTCGGGCGTCACTTTTATCCAAATAAGGCTGATTTTTACCTGCTCTGGCTGCCGATACAAATTCGGGTGGCTGTTATAATATTCTTTGCTCTCTTCATCGGTTACTGTAATTTTTTCACGCACATTGCTATCGAGCAACTGGTTTATGGCCAGGGCGCGTTGAATCTCGGTTCGAAATTCTTTTTCTGAAACATGCATCTTTTCTATGGCTTTTTTATACGCCGTTTCGTCAGAAAAACGCTTTTTAATCTTCCCAATTTGTTCGTTGACGGCCTGATCGTCGACTTTAATCCCTTGTTTTTGACTTTGTTGATAGAGCACTTCCGTATCAATCAAGTTTTCCAAAATCCGATTTTTAGCAGTCGTCAGATCTGCGTCACTCAACTGCCGGCCTTTATGTGCGGCCCGTTTCTTGACAACAGACAGCCTGCTTTCATACTGGCTTTTGGAAATAGCTTTGCCGTTGACTGAGGCAATCTCTTTACCGGAAGATGATGCTTCATCTGCCCACACCGGCCCGGTGAAAAGGCAGACGGCCACGGCGGCAATGATCAACAGGTTTATCCTTTGGGGATACAATCGCATTCTGATACTCCTTTCAAATACACTCGATTTATTAAAAATTGACGATTTCCCTGGGACGGCCACAAATGTTTTTTATCCTGTTTCCAAGTATTGCTACCTTTTCCGGTTAAGGAAAACATATGGAAGGCGTATTTGGGCTGTTTTTCGCTGGTGCAGCGACTGGCGAATGGACTTTCCGAAATATTGGTGTCGTCTACTCCGGCGCGCTTTCATCTACTCGGCTGAGACCGCCCACAAAGTAAATCATTTCGAATTTGCGATTCAGGTTTTTGCTTTGAAAGTCGGCAACCGGAATGCCGGGAGGCACAAGGACCTTATCGCCGGGCTTTCCGTCAAAGGCCGGCACCGCAACCCAGACCCGTTGCTCTCCGGTGTCGATGTGAACATAAATGTGCCTGCCGGCATCGATCACCTCCACCACCGTGCCTTTAAACATCTCCGACATGCCTTCCGGCGTTATTGTAGGGGTTTGATTACTCCCGGATGTTTTCCCGGCAGGCTGCTCTTCAGCCTGGCCGGTTGCCTGCAATAAACCAATAAAAATCGTCAGCACCAGCAGTATCGACATATACCGTGATAAGTGGTAATAATTTTTTTTCATATGCTTCTCCTTATTACCATGAAGTTATACACCTTTTTCTACCTCGGATAACGTAACCCATCATGGAGAGTTCCGTGGCACCTCAAAAAGCATTGACCAACAAAGCGGCCGAGGTCAATATATTCAAGCCGTCCCGTATCGGTCGGTGAAACAATGGCCAGGTCGAAATTGATCAGATGGCTGTTGTTCATAGCATTGCCCTGCATGGCGCTTATACCGTGAGGGTCATGGCAGGCCGAACATGGCGCTTTTTGATCCACGACATGCAGCCGGTGCTCGAAGGAACCGCCCAACACAGCGGAGCGGCTGTGGCACTGATAACATAGTGCATAACTGGAAGGTGACTCTGGAGTATTATCATCGGTGATATACCTGTTGGTTAGAAGGTATTGATGATCGGAGCCATGGGGCCCCGGGGGTTCCAATGGATGACTGTTGCCATGGCAATCCGCACAGCTGATGATGCTGGCGACAGTATATGGCGGCAGTAGGCTCGGGACGTCAGGATTTTTCCCCTGGGTCACCACCGGGTGGAACGACGGGTTTGCCGGATCGAACTCTTTCCGCGTATTGAGCTCACTGAACTGACGGGTAACTGGGGGCGAATTGATGACATTGTTGTCGTTGTCGCCATGGCATTTGAAACATATTTCATAAAGATACTGGGCCGAAGCTACCGCCTGACCCGTCGCAGACACGCCCGACACACCTCTTGTCGCACCGGAAACCACGCCTCCTCCGGGAGACGGGTCCCCATTTGCCTGGTGGGCATTGTGGCAGTCGCTGCACTCAACATGCTTAGAAACACGCTCCAGGGTAAAATCCTCCGCAGCATCATGGACGCCCGTAAAGTCCTGAACCCCATGACGATAGGGTTTTGCCAAAACCGATGCGATGTCAATGGATGATACCTTCCCGTCATGGCAATCCAGGCAGTTGTCCTCCTCGAATGCAAATAACAGCAGCCGTTCTTTGCTCCCGGCCGTATGCGGTGTATGGCAATTTTCACAACCGTTCTCACCCACGGTTGCATAGTCGGTATTCGGCCACAGTCCGCCGGTTCTGTCGAGCGATGCCGTAGACCGTGCATGGGATGAATTGAACCAGTTTTCCCTGTCGTGGCAAGCCGTACACAGGGACGACGCTGTATTGTCCATCACCAGGAATTGACCATAGGTGTTATCATGGGGATCGTGGCAGGCAGTGCACTGGAGTTGATTGTTTTCAAGCTTCACTTGCGGGGGTAGAGCGGATGGGGACCTGATCTCCCTGTTATCCAAGGAAAGCATTTCATCATATACAAACGATATTGGATGATCATCGGACAGGTCGGTGCCCAGATAAGACGAGCTGTCTTGGGGTATAAACCGGATGCCGCCCTTAAACGGTATTTCCGTTGGGGAAGAAGCGATCGCTCCCAGCGCAATCGTTCCGTCATGGCAGCTCAAGCACATTCGCGACGCCCCGGTGGGCTGCCCCACATCTGCTCTCAGTGTCGAGGAGAAATACGGAATATAAGGATTCGCCGGGTCGGATCGATTCCAGAGATACCGTGTTGCCGAACCTTTCTGATGGGGGATGTGACAAAAAATGCAGATTTGGCTTTCCAATGAAGCGGTGATAGGGCCGGGTCCGCTAATGGACAGATTATGCCTCGTGGAGCGGATGTCCACGCCTCTATCAGATGTGGCGTTATCTTTCGTGGAGCGGATATCCATGCCTAGGGCGGACGTGGCGAAAAAAAACAGGATCAGGGCGGCACCCCACAGTTTGGTATTTAATGGTATCATTTGGCCGTATCTTCTTTCAGGTACCTGAAAATCTGCACCCGTCGGTTGCTTGAATCCGACACATAGATCAGATCGTTGTTATCAATACAAATCCCGGTGGGAAGCCAGAGGTCTCCATATCCCGTGCCATGTTCACCGAATGCCATCAGCAGGCGACCCCCTTTGTCGAAAACCTGGATATTGTCAAAAAGGGCATCCACCACATAAATATTGCCGTCGCTGTCGGCCGCCACGCCCTTCGGCCTCGAAAATGTTCCCGGTGCATCACCCATGCGCCCGAATGTGAACAGAAAACGCCCATCCGGTGAAAACACCTGGACCCTGAAATTCAGGGCATCGGAAACGATGATATCACCGGTCAATGTCACGAAAATATTCGTCGGGTAATGAAACATGCCCTCCGTCGCACCATCTGTGCCGAATGATCCTTTCAGTGACCGGTTTGACAGATCAAATCTGAATACCCGCGACTGCAGCGTGTCAACCACAAGCAGTTCCGATGTCTTCGGATTGACGGCAATTCCTGTCGGCCGCTTGAAAATGTCACGACCGATGGTAGAAAGGAATTTTTGGCCGTTGTCTTTAAAAAGGCAAACAACTCCCCTCTTAGAGTCGGTTATATAAACGATGCCGCCTTTGTCAATGGCAATACCGACGGGTGAAGCAAGCATCGCTCTGTCCTCAGGGAAAAAAAAATATTGATTCCCCGCAGTATCGAAAACATGAATCCGCTTCAGGAATGTATCGACGACATAAAGCCTGCCTTGGGAATCGGTCGTGATGCCATACGGGGAGATTATGGATGCTACGTCCTTCCCGACGATATAGTTAACCCATCGTTTTAAAATGCCGGGGCGGATATTCAGATCCTCTGGTTTTAAAACGGCCTTGACAAACTCTATCCGCTTGACCTCCGGCGGATTCGGCCAGAAGATATCCGGACGCACGCCTGACACATCCGCATGCCTGGCGCAGCCGCTCATAACCAAGCAAATAGCCGCCGTAAATGCAGCGGTGATGATATACCGGCAACCTATATAAAACGATCGATGTCTTCGCACGCTTATTTTTTCAAGCACAGTTGGTGAAGCCTCCCATCGGTTCCGTTACCTGAAATTGCTACCAAAGGTGCCTGGTTAGCTGAAAAATTACCTCTTGCCGCCACAGGCTGTTTCCATACTGATCATCTTCTTGATCTCTCAGCCTGTAGGAAACGCTGCCCGTCCAAATGCCATATCTCAATTTGACGGTGGTGGCATACTCTGTATTGAGCTCGTCCCGGTGGTCTCCGGAAATGCTGTTGCGCAGGCAGATCAGACTGAGATTGCACCACGATTTCGGCGTCCAGCCAATGCTGGTCCCAAACGAATAGAACTTTTCTTCTTCGTTCAAATCCGAATAATCCCTGTCTCCGATATTCCCTAATAAATTGAGAAAGAAATTTTTTGCGGGTCTGAGATTGATGCGTTCGCTGACGCTTCTGGTAACGCTTGAATTGCCATTGCTCCGGTCTTGCTTGTCGTATAGGAACTCCGTGTCCGACCATTTTGTGACAAAACCGAGGCGCGCCGTGTCAGACGTATCATCCAGGGGATCATTCGGCGGCTCTCCGGATAGAATATTTTGATCGATTCGGCTGTGCGAATACGCCAGATATAAAAAAGACCACAGCTTCAGACTGAACCTGTATTTCTGCCCGAAACGCGAATCATCATATTCGGAATCCATACGGTAGCTGTAATGCACAATTACCTGCTGACCCTCAGCGATGGCGCCCATCAGGGTACGGCTGATCCTCACAATCGGCCCCACCGTTTCAATCTGGTAATCGATATTTTCGGTATACACGGTAGCATTGGTAAGATCGGTCACAATGATCGACTCAAGATCAACGTTTTCTTTATCCAGGAACGTTTCCGTACCGGTTGACAAAGCAAGCCGCTCATCTGTTGGAATGATGTTTTGAGTGCCGCTGCGTTTTGTCATTGCATAATCATATGCGGCGCCAAGCTCGACGCTGCCCCATGGGACGGAGTGGCGATAAAGGAAACCGAGATTCGATTTGTAGAGATCCTGACTGCTGTCGTCAAAATTGTTGAACACGGCTGCAGCGCCAAGATCGGTCGTCAGTTGATCGAAAAGGTGATGGGTTAAAGCGGCGCTGAGGCGTGTTTCTTCGTTGAGAGAATCCCCGAATTCGCGTTGAGTGTAATCGGCTCGATACCGGGTCAGCAGATTTTTATTGTGTGTCCAAAAAAGATTTTCAGATAAAATCCAGGTGTTTTGATCGAGGCCGTTATAATCAGCGTTCATATTATATATCTGGGAATCGAGCCTTACCCTGCTGTCATCTGTAATGAAATAGGCATTGGTGAAGTCCGTGCTCATCGTCTTTACTGGGATATATATGGTCTCGAATGTGGTGCGTGTCGTCTCGGAACTGTTGTAGAGCATGTTCAGTTTGGTGGAACTCTTTTTTGCATTATGTCGGATCATTACCTGCGCTTCATCGCGGTCCTCTTCCGATTGATAAAATCCGGTCTCGTCAAATTTGCGGCGTATCAATGCGATGGATACCGGCAGCGTCGGATTGGTAAAATTCAATCGGGCGCCATACGTTTCCCTTTCAATATCGGTATCCTGAGCGTTGGTGAAATCGATTTCTCCCGTGTTCCGATTGGCAAAGATATTCAGTGAGAGGGGTTTTTGCTTAAGCAGTGTTGCCCCCACGTCATAGGCCAGGACTGAAGTATCCCTTTTTTGATCCGTTTCTGATTGAGATTGATCAAAAGTTTCCTGCTGCCACTCGGGCTCAAAAGAAAGGAGGAACTCCATTAGACCGGGATGATAAACCCACCCGTTAGTCTCGACAGTCATACTTTCCCGGAACTTCTGGTTCGTGGCTTCTGTTTCAGTGTTCGGGGTTTCCCTTTTTTCCTCCTCCAGTTTGTAGTATGCACCCAATCCCAGTTTTGGCCTCTGAATAAAAAAAAACCCGTCATCCTGAGCATTCTGAACATTGTAATTCCCGTCTATTGAGGATTTCTTCGTACGAATCATCTGATCTGTGCCCGTAGGCTCGGTCAATACAACTTTATCGGGCTCAGCATGTAACGGTTTCTCCGTATCA
>Ga0210105_1000009_pt1 | contig 32774 bp, 31 predicted proteins | sample RushSE_TuleC_D2_FD_185569 | JGI IMG/M metagenome (GOLD analysis project Ga0210105, IMG submission 185569) | Wetland microbial communities from San Francisco Bay, California, USA, that impact long-term carbon sequestration - RushSE_TuleC_D2 (SPAdes) | ecosystem: Environmental > Aquatic > Marine >... | reverse complement strand
ATGGTGACCGATACGGCCTTTTACCGGAACCCCCATTATCACCGGATGTCGGACACTATGGAAAAGCTGGACTATGCCTTCATGGCCGAACTAGTAAAGAGTTTGCTTCTATATTTTTGTCCCAACTCCTATTCATAAATTTATTAAAATAATCATTCTTAGGCAGTGTATGCCTCAATTACTGGTAAATGGAAGCACTTTTTTTAAGTTTTTTAACTTTTTTAATGACAATGTTTTGCACCATTGCAAGCAACTGCATGGAGCAGCATTGAGACTAGAGGGGGGGTGTTAGTAAAGTTTAGAAAAATTTATAGGAATGGTATGATCATTTTTCTATTCTCTTATAATCCGTTCCGGAACAGGTAAAATCGTATTTTTTAAAAAACCTTATATACACGCTCGAATAGAAGGGAAAAATTAGGGGTATATCTTAGTATTCGGAAAACTTTTTTGGTAGAATATCGACGATGCAGAGCGCTTATTTTTGGACTGCACAGTATTTGATTAATATCGTTTTTAACTGAAGATAAGATTTGTTTGACTTTAAAAACGGCTATTATACGATATCTAAAATAATATCGAATTCTAGGTATTGGTAAGATCGGAATTTTTTATGATCCGGTATTAAATTCTCAAACTTCGGCGATTAAAACTTCAGACACGAAACCTTCAAAAAGCTTTCAATATCATGAGATGGCTTTCATTATGAAAAAAGACGAATTTAAACTTTACTCGGCATTTGTTATCCTCGCATTTTTCTTTATTTTAGCTTGTGCAAATACACCACTCATAGTTGGGAAGTGGAAAGAAATTGGTAAGACGGCTACACTAGAATTACGCAAAGATGGCACATTCAAGGCTGTTGACAATCAGGGAATGGCTGTAAGTGGGAAATATATACTGAGTGAACACAGGAACATAAGGTTCGAGATTTTTCGAGAGGGTTATCCTTCTGAGATTGTTAACGGAACATTTTCTTTACAAGGGGATATACTGACCTTTACATTTGCAGATGGCAAAGAAATTGAAAGATATAAACTGGAAAAGTGACAGAAGAAAAATATGATATCACAAACAAACCCATTGTTTCGATTTTGGCAAGTGATGTCAGGGTTTGACAAGTCCGATTTTCGTGAGGTATTCTCAATGTATCACAGGTGATTCAGTAAGATAGTCCACCCCAATATGTTGTATTTCCGTTATAATTTGATATGCTATGAAAATCCCAACCTGAGCGACCACTGTTTATGTGCGCCCAATCGGATCGATAGCGACTAACAGAATTACAAATCAAGATCGATTTTCGAATACCGACCCTATTGTTGAAACATGCCTCATTTGCGGATAATCCAAGTATGTTTGATTGCCAACAATTACGGTAAGACGTAGTGCAAGGTATGATTTTAATCCTTTATCTTTTCGGCATGTATGGGACGGGGATTCTCATTTTGTGAGGGGTCAAAGGGTACGTATTATGAATTCTGTAAATTTCAACACGAATTCACAAAAGATATCCGGTAAAAAGCCAAAGCTTTCATTGGTTCCTGTTGCGAAACCGAAGCTTTTAGATCAACTTCGAGAGGCCCTAAGATCCCGCCATTAGAGTCATCGAACCGAACAGACATATTGTAGTTGGGTGCGGGTCAATCTAATTATTGTTAGCTGTTGTTTTAGTAGGCGGCACACACGAAACATAAAAAAAGGAGAACGAATCATGAAATACACTAGAACTAGACATCAGATCGGCACGATATTGGTTTCATTAGCACTTATAGTAACGGCTACCTCGTCTTTGGCTCAAGAACCAACACCGGGTTTTAATACCAAGATACCAGAGTCCATCATGACGCCGGACACGGTGGAGACCCGGATCGGAATGCTGAAATTCTTCGACGGCATTCCCACCAAAGAGACTTCCGCTCTGGTCTACGACAACCTCGACTTTCTGCGAGGTGTGGAGGCCTTCCTAAATGGGATCCCCGCCGCCTCCATGGAAGAAATGCGGCTTGGTGCAATGTCCCTTGGCGCAACGAATTCGAATCAGGTGGTGTACTTTCCCAAGCTGATGGACAGCACCCCCCTGTTCCTCACCGGCAACACCAGCACGGTGTACGCGATTAGCATGCTCGACCTCAAGAAAGATGGCCCTACCGTCGTAGAGATTCCCGCTGGTGCCGGCCCGGGAACGTTGAATGACTCCTTTTTCCGCTTTGTCATCGACATGGGCGCACCCGGACCAGACAAAGGTAAGGGTGGCAAGTATCTGCTCCTGCCGCCGGACTACGAGGGCGACCTTGAAGGTCCCATTGGCGGCAAGGAACAGGTCATCAACGGCGAAAAATATTTCGTCGCCAAATCGACCAGCTATGTCAACTTAGTCGCCTTGCGAGGATTCCTCGTTGACGGTAAACCGGATGCGGCTGCGAAGATGTGGCGGGATAGCCTGAAAGTCTACCCCCTCGCCCAAAAAGACAATCCACCGAAGATGGAATTTATCAGTGCCTCCGGCAAATCGTATAACACGATTCACGCCAATAATTTTGAGTTCTATGAAGAGCTCCACGCTGTTATCGAACGCGAGCCCGTCGAGATGCTTGACCCCGAGTTGCGCGGTCTCTTTGCATCTATCGGTATCCAGAAGGGCAAGCCTTTTGCTCCGGATGAGCGCATGAAGAAAATTCTGACCGACGCTGTTGCCGTAGCCAATGCAACGGCACGCTCTTTCTTATGGGATGAACGCAATCAGGAGGAATTCCTCTATGAAGGCAGCTACTGGAAGAGGGGTTACTCCGGCAATAACTATCAGTTTCTCAGAGATGAAGGCATGGGCGGGCGCAATCTGGATGCACGGACTTTCTTTTACTACTTTGCAATTCTAAACACGCCGTCGATGGCAATGAAAATCGTTGGTGCGGGCTCACAATACGCTTGGGGCTATTTGGATGCCGATGGCAACTACCTTGATGGTAGCAAGACTTATAAGCTAAACATCCCCAAAGATGCTCCTGCCAAGAAATTCTGGTCGGTGGTCGTATATGATCCCCAGACCCGCTCAGAGCTTCAGACTGATCAGACCTTCCCAAGCAAGCAAAGCCAGCGCGACAAGTTGATCACCAACAAAGACGGCTCGATCGATATTTACTTCGGCCCGAAAGCCCCGGCCGGCAAGGAAGCGAACTGGATACAGACTGTTCCCGGTAAGGGCTGGTTTTCTCTGTTACGCCTCTATAGCCCCACCGAGGCATGGTTTGACAAGACCTGGCGGCCGGGCGAGATTGAGCTGGTAAAATAAACACGCGATACATACCAGCTAACAAGCGCATGCAATCGGACAATGTGCCCGCGGAGCGGGCACATTGCCGCTAATGCGAGGCGGTCAGTCATACATTATTATCCTATTCATGAGCATTGGTAGCACCGACCCATTCAACATTACCAACGGAAAGCAAAACACCCACCACAAGATATGGTAGCGAACATTTCAAGATCGATTTGGGTAATACCTCCAACGAAGCCGCAACATATCCCGATTTCATCTAACTGCTATAAAGCGGAAATTCGACCATGCGAAAATATTCTGTGTTCCAAAGATATATCTGGTAAAGTGACGAAAAGCGGATCACTGATGGAGAACACACGAGTTTAACCTAATTGAATCCGTGAGATACCTCCTACATATCAAGGCCCACAAGTGCAATATTCAAACCGCGCGTTACGGCTATTAGTCCTTAAAAAAGATCATGGAAAATGAACGAGGAATAGCCAAATCAAGCTTCAATTTTTTCGGAAGCCTATCGCAGATATCTGTTGCCTGAAAGTATAAAAACAGATTTGATAGCGTGGCCCGTCCCCAAATCCCAAAGCAGGCGTCTTGTTCGACATTACCCTTAAAGCGCCTCCTGCCGCTGATTAAACCCGAAATCATTTCCAAACATACCTTCTCAGGAAGTGTTGGCAACTGGGGTTTCCGAGTCTTAATAAAAATTATAGTAAAGACGAGTGATATAGGTTATAAAGAAATAGAAAAAAACTCAAGGACATGGGTAAAAGGTGAACCGGATGGCAAAAAAACTAAAACCCGCCAAAAAGGGAATAGAGCAGTATGATCACAAGGGCAAAGAGCGGGTATTCGCGGTAAACATGGCCAGTTTATATTGTTTTCGCGAGTGAATTGGATGCTCGATACCGATTATGACGGCCGCAGTCTTTTCCCCAAACAAGTGTATTTCCCCATGTCCGGTGAAACGGACGGCTGGTCGCGTCTGGCCAAAAATCTCAAGGCCGAGATTGATCCGGATCTGATAGAATCCTACCGAGGAACCCTATCTTTGCCGTTTGAAATCGGAGATAACCGGCGCATCGCCTTTAAAATCGTGGATGATCGCGGTATAGAAAGCTTAAAAATTATGGAGATCGATTAATGGGCAAAATACAAATCCATATCCCAAAAGAAGAAATTGCCGAATTCTGTAAGAAGTGGGAAATACGTGAGCTTCACCTTTTCGGCTCAGTGCTTAGAAAGGAATATTCTTCTGAAAGTGACATTGACGTACTTGTCACTTTTGACGAAAATGCCAAACACACGTTGTTTGATCTTGTCAATATGGAAAACGAACTCGAGGAGATATTCGGGCGTAAAGTAGATATCGTCAGTCGTCGGGGTATTGAATAAAGCAGGAATTACCTGCGCAAAAATGCGATCTTAAATTCAGCGGAGGCTGTCTATGCAGCGTGATAAAGCATATATTCTTAACATTTTGGAAGCCGCCAAGCTCACTGTAACTTATGTTGAAGATAAAACCAAAGAAGCGGTTTCGGAAACTGGAAATGGGCGGTATCCACAGACCCGGCGAATGTGAAAATGATGATTGAGGATAAGATATGAAGATCAAAAAACCGGGAATTCATCAAACAATTTGTTTTCGTTCCTTAACCCCCTTGGTGTTTTTTTGGGTCATCCAGTTTTCCGCGATTTCAGGTCTTGCCGAAAAACTTCCCGTGGTTACCAGCATCTATCCCATTGCCGACATGGTTCAACAGGTAGGCGGTGAACATGTAGATGTCACCTTTGTTCTTCCTGCGGGGGCAAGTCCCCATACCTTCGAACCGAAACCGAGCCTTGTAAAGACATTTTATTCGGCACGAATTTTCTTCATGATCGGTTCAGGACTGGAGTTTTGGGCTAATAAATTCATCAAACTGGCAGGACCGGACCTGATGACCGTTGTTTTATCCGAAGGTGTCGATCTGATCGTTTCAACCGGTCATGATCATGGAAACCACTCGCATAAAAAAGACGCAACGATCTTGGAAAATGACCAGACCATTGCCAACCCCCACATCTGGCTTGACCCCGTCATTGCGAAATCGATGGTCGACCAAATCACGGCCGCTCTTTGCAAGGTTGATTCTCGGCATTTGACGTATTATCATCAACGAAGCCAACATTATTTGAATGAACTGGACAAACTCGATCATCTGATCACAGCGACGACAGCACGTTTTAAAAATAAAAAATATGTCGCTTTTCATGCGTCGTTGGATTATTTTGCCAGGCGGTACGGTCTTGAACCCGCCGGCGTCATCGAAGCGGCTCCTGGGAGAAATCCGACACCGCTACAGATCAAAACTATTGTATCGACCATCAAACAGTATCATATTCGTGCTGTTTTCGCCGAACCCCAGTTCAACGCCCGGGCGGCTGAGGTGATTGCCAAAGAAGCGAATGTTAAGGTTCTTTTACTCGATCCTTTGGGCGGTCCAAAAAAACCTTACGGAAATACTTACGTGGATCTCATGACACACAATTTAAGCATCTTGAAGGAGGCCATGGAGTGAAACACACGTCCATCGATCCGAAAAACAACCCAAAACCCATCGTCGAACTGAATGACGTATGGGTGGCATACGACGACAAATGGGTTTTAAAATCCATTTATTTAAATTGCTATACCAGCGAAATATTCGGCATTGTCGGCCCCAACGGCGGGGGAAAAACCACGTTGCTCAAAGTCATTCTCGGACTTGTACACCCTCAAAAGGGTTCGGTTCGATTATTTGGCGATAAACCCGACAAAAACGGCCGACTGGAAATCGGGTACCTCCCTCAGATTTCCCATGCGGACCAATCTTTTCCGGTCACCGTCCTCGATGTGGTGCTCATGGGCCTTTATAACCGTATCGGTCTTTTCCATCGGCCGGATCGTCGCAGCAAAAAAATCGCTATGGAGCTGTTATCCCATGTCAACATGGCCGATCATGCCAAAAGGCCTTTTTCCGTGCTGTCCGGCGGACAGCGGCAGCGGGTCAACATCGCCCGCGCAATGGCATCCAAGCCGAAACTTTTGATCCTGGATGAACCTTCCACCGGTGTTGACAGTGTCGCCCAGGAAGATTTCTATGAGTTGCTGGCAAAATTCAGAAACGAACAGGGCATATCCGTCATGATGGTATCCCACGACATCGGGGTTATTACGTCCTATGCAGACCGGGTGGCATGCCTGAACGTTCAGCTTCACTATCATGATGAACCGGATTCCTGTTTTTCCACCGATATCACCAAAAAGGTCTTTGGAGAAGACCTCAAAGTCATTGTCCATGATTCAAAATGCGCCACCTGTTATCGCAGCCATCAAAACCATGATTGATATGTTCCGATTCGAATTTATGCAAAATGCCTTTTTGGCAGGGATGATGCTCAGCTTTGTTCTGGCGGTGGTTTCGTTTTTCGTTGTGTTGCGCCGTTTGTCCTTTATCGGCGTCGGCGTGACACATTCGGCTTTCGGCGGTGTGGCATTGGGTGCGCTGTTGGGCATATCTCCGACATTGACCGCCATCGGGTTTGCGGTGATCGTATCCAACGCCATCGGCTATATCGGAAAAGAGGATCGAATCAGCACGGATACCGCCATCGGTATATTTTTCCCGCTGGCAATGGCTCTGGGCGTCATCTTTATCAATATGTCGGATCAATACAATATTGATCTCTTCGGATATCTTTTTGGTAACATTCTGGCGATCACCCGGCAGGATTTGATTATCATTGCCGTTCTTGGGGGACTGGTACTTCTTTCAACGGTGATGTTTTTTAAAGAATTGCTGTTTGTTGCCTATGACCGGGAAGTTGCCTGGGTCAGCGGCATGCCGGTTGCCTTTCTGGATCATTTTTTCCTGACCATTCTTGCCCTATCGGTGGTCATCAGCATGAAAATCATCGGCATCATTCTTGTTTCAGCACTTCTGGTAATCCCAGGAGCGGCAGCCTCACTGGTGACCCGTCGATATAATTCCATGATCGCCTTTTCCATAATCATTGCGCTGATATCCACAAGCGGAGGCCTCATCATTTCTTATTATGCCGACCTGCCATCCGGGGCCACCATTGTTGCATTGGCGTGTCTTATATTTTTTGTTGCATTTGCGGTGGGGAAATTGCAAAAGTAGTTAAATTTGCAGAATAAATAGGGCAAAGTTGAAAAGTCAGGGGCGATTCATCTCATACTGCGAATCCGGTGACTAAGCATTTTGAGCAAACAGAAATGAGATGGTGTTTCGCCCTTTTTCTTTTGAAAGATACATCGCCTGGTCAGCTCTCTTTATAAATGTTGAGAGTGGTTCTTTATTATAGTATTCTGTTACACCGATACTAATGGTGATGGTTACGGCCTTACCGGGTTCCGGTAGAAATTTTTCGAATTCCACAGCGCTTTTAATTCTGTAGGCGGCATTCTTGGCCTCTTCAGCACTCGTCTCCGGAAGAATTATCGTGAATTCTTCACCGCCATATCTGTAAGCGGAATCCATTGTTCTGAGGCATGAATTAATAACCCGGCCGATTCTGACCAGAACTTTGTCGCCTTCAAGGTGACCATATGAATCATTGTATTCTTTGAATTTATCGATATCTAACAACAAAAGTGCAAGTGAGTGACCGTACCGACTGCAGCGATCAATCTCTATTTCCAGCTGATGATAAAAATGCCTTAAATTGTATAATTTGGTGAGACCGTCCGTTATGGCAAGATTTTCGAGCTTGCTGAGAATCAGGTTACGCTCTTTGGTGAGTCGTCTTTCTTTTAATACTCTTTTAAATCTCAGCAACAGTTCTTCAAAACGAAACGGTTTAAAAACGAAGTCACTGGCTCCTTTACTGATGGCTTCCTCGTAGGAATAATTGTCACTGTAACCGGTCATGACAATGACGTCGACATCGTAATTATTTTTGATTTCGTGGGTAAGCTGAAGACCATTCTTGCCAGGGAGCTTGATATCGGCTATGACAATATGAATACGTCCTGATTTTATTATTTCAAGCGCCTCTTCAGCGCTTCCGGTACCTATGGCATTGTATCCTAACTTGGTAAAAAAATCATGTATGGAGTTTCTGATGGGAGTCTCATCTTCAACAATTAATATGTGTTCATCCATTTCTTTTTAACTCATCCTATTTTTTATTCAAAAATCAATATCGGCACTTAGCGGCTCAAGCTTGACACGTATAATGTGGTTTTGATAAAAAATGGCTCCTTTACCCAAGTCTATTTATAATTGATAAAGGAGCATCAGGGCGAAACTTAAATTAAATTCCAGGGGCAGATGGAACTGCCCTTTACAAAATGTTATAAGTAGACTTAAACACATCTAAAATTTAAGCATAACTTGAAAGAAAGTTAGTGTCAACAAGCTTTTGGCTCATGTACAGCCAAAGGAAGACACGTCAACAACCAAAATGAAAAATATAAGAAATTTTAGCATTGTCGCTCATATTGATCATGGAAAATCAACACTTTCGGACCGCCTTATCCAGATAACCCACGTGGTTCTTGATCGGGATTTTAAAGATCAGATATTGGATACCATGGACATTGAACGGGAACGGGGTATTACCATAAAAAGCCAGACCATCTGCCTGCCGTATCAGGCCAAAAACAATCAGTCTTACTCGTTAAACCTGATAGACACTCCGGGTCATGTGGATTTTACGTATGAAGTATCACGTGCCCTGGCTTCATGTGAAGGCGCTTTGCTCCTCATCGATGCCAGTCAGGGGGTTGAAGCCCAGACCCTTGCAAATTTATATCTGGCCCTTGAGCACAATCTCGAAATTATCCCGGTTATCAATAAAATCGATCTGCCGTCTGCCGATGTTGAACGGGTCAAACAACAGATAAAAGAGGATCTGGGTCTTGACCCTGAAACAGCGATTCTTACATCTGCCAAGGAGGGTACCGGCATTGAGGATTTGCTTGAAGGGATTGTGAATCGCCTTCCGCCCCCGTCAGGAGATCCGGATGCGCCCCTTAAGGCATTGATCTTTGATTCCCATTACGACTCATTCCGTGGGACCGTCGTTCATATTCGAATTTTAGATGGGAAAATAAAACCAAAAGACATCATTAAGTTTATGTCCAATAAGGCCGTTTATAAAGTTGAGGAAGTCGGAATATTTCAGATCAAGCGCGTGCCTCAGGACAGTCTTTCAGCCGGTCAGGTCGGCTATATTATTGCAGGAATAAAGACTGTTGGCGATACCCGTTGCGGTGACACCATTACACTCAAAGACAATCCCTGTAAAACCCCCATGCCGGGTTTCAAGGAAGCAAAACCGGTGGTTTTTTCTTCAATCTATCCGGTGGCTTCGGACGGTTACGAAGAACTGGCTGAGGGTATTGAAAAACTTAAGCTCAACGATGCATCTTTGGTTTATGAGAAAGATACGTCGGTGGCTTTGGGGTTTGGGTTTCGCTGCGGTTTTTTAGGGCTTCTCCACCTTGAGGTTGTTCAAGAACGGCTCGAGCGTGAGTACAATCTTTCATTGATATTGACTGCACCTTCGGTCCAGTACGAACTGATCATGAATGACCAAACCACGAAGATCATAGACAACCCGGCACTGTATCCGGATCCTACGACCATTGAACGCACAAAAGAGCCGTTTATCCGAGCGACGATCATCATTCCGGACCGTTATATGGGCGTGGTTATGAAGCTGTGCCTGGATCACAGGGGCGTTAACAAAACATATCATTATTTGACCAGCAATCGCCTGGAAATGATATTTGAACTCCCGCTTGCAGAGGTCATTTACGATTTTTACGACAAACTCAAGTCCGTAACCCAAGGATACGGCTCTTTTGATTATGAGGTCATCGATTTTAGAGAAACAGATCTGGTAAAACTGGATATTTTGATCAATGGGGAGCGTGTCGATGCGCTTTCGCAGCTTGTTCATCGAGACCGTTCGGTTGAGCGGGCCAGACATGCCTGCGAAAAACTTCGGGAAGAAATCCCGAGACAAATGTTTAAAATCGCCGTTCAGGGGGCGATCGGCGGCAATATCATTGCCCGAAAGACCATTTCGCCATTTAGAAAAGATGTTACTGCAAAATGCTACGGCGGCGACATCACACGAAAACGAAAGCTTTTGGAAAAACAGAAAAAAGGTAAAAAACGAATGAAAATGGTGGGAAAGGTCATGATTCCACAATCGGCGTTTCTCTCGGTTTTAAAAACAGACAATGACTAGAAGTTGATAGTTGGTGATTAGTAGACACGACGCGGACAATCGATTATGATGGTTGCGTAAAAAAAGGAGGATGTATGGGCAGAACCATCGCAGAAAAAATTTTTGAAGCACACCGGGTCGATACCCCTGCACAGGGTGTTGTTGTGATTCGACTGGACGCCGTTTTCTGTCATGAGATCACAACCCTCCTCGCCATCAATGATCTCGTGAATCGAGGCAAGGACAGGGTATTTGATCCCGATAAAATAAAGGTTGTTATCGATCATGTGTCACCGGCGAAGGATTCAAAAACCGCCATGCAGGGTAAAATCCTCAGGGAGTGGGCCCGCCGGAACCATATTTCTGATTTTTTCGATATCGGCAGAAACGGAATCTGTCATGTGCTTTTTCCTGAAAAGGGATTTGTACGCCCCGGCTATACGGTCATCATGGCGGACTCTCATACCTGCACCCATGGTGCATTTGGTGCATTTGCGGCTGGTGTTGGAACAACGGACCTTGAAGTCGGAATTCTCAAAGGTGTCTGTGCGTTTCGATATCCTTCAACCATTAAAATCAATGTCACCGGCAGTCTGCCGGAAGGCGTTTACGCCAAGGATGTCATTCTTTCCATTATCGGCCGAATAGGGGTAAACGGTGCCACCAACAGGGTTCTTGAATTCACCGGACCGGTTGTCGATGCCATGAGCATGGAATCGAGAATGACCCTTTGCAACATGGCGGTTGAAGCCGGGGGGACTTCCGGCATATGCCGGCCGGATATGACCACCGTGGAATACCTTTGGGAATTCATTAAAGACGAATTCGCCGACAAACAGGATGCCCTGAAAAACTACCACCGGTTCTGCTCAGATTCCGATGCCCGGTACGAACAGGTGATCGAACATGACGTCAGGAACCTTGAACCCCTGGTCACCTTTGGGTATAAACCGGACCAGGTGATGCCTGTAAGAGAAATGAAATCAACAAAGGTGGACCAGGTTTACCTCGGGTCCTGCACCAACGGACGAATCGAAGACCTCAGGATTGCGGCGCTGGTCCTTGACGGAAAAAAGATCAGTGATTCGGTAAGAGGAATTGTCTCTCCGGCAACACCTAAAATTTTTCGTCAGGCGCTTGAGGAAGGTGTACTGAAGACATTTCTGGACGCCGGGTTTTGTGTCACCAATCCGACCTGCGGGGCTTGTCTGGGCATGAGCAATGGCGTTCTGGCAGAAGGCGAAGTCTGTGCATCCACAACCAACAGAAATTTTAACGGCCGCATGGGCAAAGGCGGTATGGTTCATCTGGTCAGTCCCGCAACCGCCGCGGCCACAGCCATTAAAGGTTACATTACAAATTCCGAACTATACAAGGGGTAACGATGAAAAACTTCAGCGGAAACTTGCTCTTTCTTGACCGGTCCGATATCAACACAGACGAAATTATTCCGGCGAAATACCTCACGGAAATTTCCAAACAAGCGCTAAAACCCCACCTCCTTGAAGATCTCAAGTTGTCGGGATTCGACCCACAACACGCTGTTGATGGAAAAAATGTCATTGTTACACGGGCGAATTTTGGATGCGGGTCTTCACGAGAGCATGCACCATGGGCACTTGAAGTCAACGACATCCATCTGGTTATTGCCGAAAACTTTGCCAGGATTTTCAGGCAGAACATGTTCAATTGCGGGATGATGGCGGTAGAACTTCCGGCTCAAACGATTGATCGTATCTTCAAAGAATTTGCCGGCAAAGAAACGAATCTTGAAACGGATTTTGAAAAAAATGTCTTTATCCTAACAGCCGACGGGCACCACACAGAGATCCCTTTTTCGATTTCCGATTTTGATCGGGACTTGGTAAGGATCGGCGGTTGGGTGGAATACGCGGATGCCAAGTACTAAGAGATGCTTCGCAGTTGACGGTTAGAGGTTGGAGGTCGGTGGCAGAAAATCAGAAGGTGAGAAGATAAGAAAGTTGGAAAGTGAGAGGAAAAACTAATCTTCTGATCCTCTTACCTTCTTACCTTCTTGTTCATACAATCTTCAATCATCAATCCAAAAGTGAAGCGATGTTATACACTGTTATTCTAATACCTTATTAATGATAGCGCCGATGTTCTCAATATAGCATTCCACCACGTTGCCCGGCTTCAGAACCACCGGGGGGTCCCTGAATATCCCTACGCCGGCCGGTGTTCCGGTTGAGATAATATCACCGGGAATAAGGGTAATATCCTCGCTGATGTCTTCGATAATGGTGGGAATATCGAAAATCATATCTCTGGTGTTGCCATCCTGCATGATCTTGCCATCGACTTTGGCAACAAGTCTCAAATTATGAATGTTCTCGATCTGATCCGGCGTGACGAGCACCGGGCCGGCAGGCGCAAAGGTGTCGAAGGATTTCCCCCTGAACCATTGGGAATCTGAAAACTGAGCCTCTCTCCCGGATACATCATTCATAACGGTAAATCCTGCGATGTAACTGAAGGCATCCGCTTTTCGAATGCTTTTCCCCTGCTTTGCAATAACCACTGCCAATTCCACCTCCCAGTCAATCTGTCCGCTGCTTTTGGGAAGTATGATGGGATCAAAGGGTCCGCTCAACGCATTGGGTGTTTTGCAGAATATCAGGGGCTTTTCCGGATTTTCGAAGCCCCCTTCTTTGGCATGCTCGGCATAATTTTTCCCAAGACAGATGATCTTAGACGGTGCATGGATCGGGCAACCGATTCGCGCTTGGATCTTTTTGCCGGGATCATCAATTTCGGCTATTTTTTCAATCCAGTTTTCCCTAAAAAATGCTTCTCCGATATCCGGAATCTCCGGAAAGATTTCTCGTAAGTCGACGATGTTGCCCGCTTTCCAAAGCCCCGGTTTTTCTTTTCCTTTTTGGCCAAACCGAACCAGTCTCATCCGATTTTTACCCTTTCCTTTTTCCCATCCTCATAGCACTTTTTCCCATACCAATCGACCTGGCGGCATAGGCCTCGGATAATACTGACTTCTCTGGCACGAAGTCGCAAACGGCTAAAAAAGTGGCGGAAATTATTCAGCCAGTAATCCGGATTTTCGAGATTGATATAACTGATCCTCATCAGTATATCTTTAAGTTGACCATACATTCCGTCGAGCTCATGCCTGCTGGCCAGTCGAGGCGTAAATTCTTGATCTGCTTCGCTCCCGGCGATAAAGATCTCATAGCACAGGATCATTACCGCCTGGGCCAGGTTCAAAGAAGAAAATTCACTTGTGGGGATATTGACGAGCTCATGGCAATACCGAATATCCTCGTTGGAAAGTCCTCTGTCTTCGGGGCCAAAGACGATGGCAATGGAATTTTCGATGGAAATGGGAATTAGCTTTTGAGCAAGTTTCGAAGGCGAATTGGTGACCTGCCGCTGTCCTCCGAGCCGAGCCGTGGCACCGACAACGTAGTTAAACGGAGCAAGGGCTTCCTTGAGGATCGGATAGAATCTACATTTTTCGATAATATCCGAAGCAAAATGGGTGGCCAGCTTCCGGGCTTTTTGAAGGTCATAATTTTGAGGATCAACGACCACAAGCCGACAGATGCCCATATTTCGCATGGCACGTGCGACAGCCCCGATATTTTCAGAATACCGGGGCTGCTGAAGAACAATACTGATGTGATCTAAATGGACGCTATGAGACATTAGAGAAGTTCAAACCGATTAAAGAAATATCCGATTTCAAAGGCAGCGGTTTCGGAGGAATCTGAACCGTGAACGACATTTTTCTCAATGTCTGTTGCAAAATCTTTTCGAATGGTACCTTCGTCCGCTTTCCTGTAATCTGTGGCGCCCATTATTTCGCGGTATCTCGCAATGGCATTTTTACCTTCGAGGACCATGACGACAACCGGTCCGGATGACATAAAATAAGTCAGGCTGTCAAAAAACGGTCGCCCTTCATGGATCGCATAAAAGCCTTCAGCCTGTGTTTTATTCATTCTCAACATTTTCATGGCCACTATTTTGAGCTTGTTGCTTTCCAATCGTTGAATAACTTCACCGATAATTCCCCGCGCAACACCATCCGGTTTGATAATAGCCAATGTTCTTTCCATGATTTTGAATTTCCTTTAAGTTAGTTTTAAAATCCCGATTGCGATACCAAAAGCAGGTCTTCAAGTCAACACAAGTTACATTTTTTCATATATTCTTACGATCATTTTATGCTCAAAAGTTCCTCAAGGATAGGCTTAACTTTAATCTGGTGTTCAGGCGGTATCATCAAAACGCTTGACGGTACATTTGAAACAAGATCGGCACCCGGATGTTTCAGGGTGTTCATCCGGTAATGTTCCCGATTCTCTTTGAAAGCCATCAACGAGAGAATATCGATGAAATTGCCGGAAAATCCATTGAAATCGATATGTTCTATGATCTGCAAGAACAACGTGTTCACGGTGATGACAAAGGGGTCAACTTCAGCATACCCCGCTTTCCGGCAATCATGGGTTGAAATAAAACACCGGCATCCAAATGGCCGAACAGGGTAAATCGGACACAGATTGCCTTTAAGCAAGGGGCAACTTTCATTTGAATGTTCGTTTTCCTCTTCCGGCGGATCGTCTCCTTTTGCACAAAGATCTGCGAGTCTGTTGGTGGTGGTTTGAGGCTTAAAACGGTTTTTAGACATTGCGCCTTGAGCATGTAAAAACATATTGGACCAACCATTTGAAAGGATGTGATGGGCGATGAGATATCCTTCCAAAGTCGTCATGGTAACATTGATCGTGCAGCACTCGGCACAATATTTTTTACAGGCCACATTCAGACTGCCTGCAAAATCGTCATAAAGCCCGTATATCTTGTTCAGAACATTCAGCCGTTGATCCAGATTCATCTGTTCATTCCCAATAGCAATTTTTCTAGACCAGTCCCCTGAATTAATTTACTCAATTATTCGTAGGACATTTTACCTTTATCCGGGAAAATTCTTTCATGAGAAGATAGAAAAAACCGACCAGCAGCAAGTTTATCCCGGCTGTGATTAAGAATCCGTTTTTAAAGCCGATGTTTCGAATAATCGATCCCATAGACGCCGAACTGATCATCATCCCGAAATAGATGCATGTATTATAGCCGCCCATTGCCAGTCCCCGGGACTCAACTGGAACGACTTCGGCAATCAGCGCCCCAATGGACGTAAACGCCAACCCCATACTGGCTCCGAATGAAACGGCAAAGGATACAAAATGAACCGTCGTCTTTGATATTCCAAAACCCGCCATAGAAGTGGCAAATCCAACAAGTCCTATGACGACCAGAATGCTTCGATCGGCAACTTTATCGCTCAAATGACCAAAGGGAATACGGGATATGGCGTTGGAAATTCCCTGAACCGCAAAAACAAGGCCGATTTGCCACACGGTCAGGTTTTGGTTTTGCGCATGGAGCGGAAGAAAGGTGATAAACATTCCAAGGGCAAAACACCCCCCGAGGGTCACAAGCCAGCAACTCAAAAGCGGACGATTTTTCAACAGCTCCTTTAAAATGGTCGCAGGGTTTCGCTTTTTAGGTCTTTCGGCAACAAGGAAACGGGTCGGCGGCAAGAAAAGGATGACAACCCAAAAGGTAAGGAAAATGATCCCACCGGAATAAAGAAAAACAGGGAGAAATCCACTCTGCTCGGCAATAAAACCGCCAATTGCGGGGCCCAGACTCATTGAGGTGTAAAGGGCTGTTGTATACCAGCCGTACGAGCGTCCCAAATGTGTGGGCGGTGAAAAATCAGCCACAAAGGACATCATCGTCGGACCGAACGCTGCCACGCCGGCACCAAAAAAGAGATAGATCCACAAGAGCTGCATCGGTGTTTTGCTGAAATATAGCAAAAATGAAGTAACTGCCAGCACCATAAGACCCAGAGACGCAAACAGTTTCCGTCCAAAACGGTCTGAAAGGATGCCCAGGGGCAAAGACAGTATGCCTGCCATCAGAAAGAATGCAGAATTGATTGTTCCGACTTGAACCGTATCGGCACCAATCGATTTTGCATAAAGCGGGACTATGGGAAGGCGCATGTTCGAACCCAGATAACCGGCAAAGGCAACGCCGCAGCAAATAAATAGCAGCATCCCATAAGACAGCGGGCGCCATCTTCTGTTCACAAAAGCTCTCATTGAACTTACTAAAAGGGTTGACTTATTCCATCCGGACCAATGTGACCATATCCATTAACCATGAAATCCTGCTTCTTAATTCGGAAAAAATATTCGTATCAGAGGGATTATTAAGAAAAATAGAATCACCGCTATGCTTTTTGGAAATAAATGAAGAAAAAAGAGCGGGTTCGACAGGGTGCTAACGAAAAAGGGCGATTTTGTTGAATCGCCCTTTCGAAGAATTATGAAGAAAGGTTGACAATCCTCCGAGACCCTTGCCACGTACAACAGTATCCTGAAATGTTGTATGGCATATCTCTTGAGTCGAGCTATACCAACCGACTTTTAGAAAATTATTAAGACAATATATATTGTATGTCAAGTAAAAAATAATGCCATATATGGCTGTAGAAAAAAAATCTCTAAAAAAGTTAAATTGTCAAGATCAATTCCATTGACGGATATTTTACCATGCCGGATAAAAATACAAGGGGAAAAACGTATGTGTTCAGGGGGCAGTCATTTCCCCTTTACTTCAGTGTCTCCGTCACTGGTATTTTCAGTAAGTTAGCAGTGGTGGCATTCCTGCCCCCTCCGCGTTCTCCCGCGAAAAGCATGCGGGAGCCGTGGTCTCCCCCACTGCTAACATGCTGAAAATACGAAGTGACTCCGCCAATAACGTTATGAGAAAACAACTGCCCCCATGAATATTTACGAAACAACTGTACTTTAACGAAGCTTTCTTCTGATCCAAACATCTTGACTTTGACAAAGGCAATCGGTAGTTTTTATCCAACCATCCAATTGGTCAAAATTGGAAATTTTTCATATCCGTCAAACTTATCGAAAACACTTGAAATCGTACCTTACAGGGAGGATTCCATGAAAAGCAGCGTCTATTTTATCGATTTAAGAGCATCCGCCAAAGAAAATCTTGTCGCAAAGCTTGCACGGCTTCTGGATACCGCAGGACTTTCCGAAACAGTCAAGGAACGGGATCTTGTGGCGGTGAAGCTCCATTTTGGTGAAAAGGGGAATACCGCCTTTATCCAGCCTGTATTTATTCGCAAAATTGTGGAATCCATAAAAGGGTTCGGCGGTTTTCCCTTTCTGACCGATGCCAATACGGTTTACGCCGGAACGCGAAGCGATTCACCCCATCATCTCAGCACGGCCATTCAAAACGGTTTTGCCTTTTCAGTGGTGAATGCGCCCATTATCATCGCCGACGGATTGAGGGGTAAGAGCGAAACCGCCGTCACCGTCAACCAGAAAAATTTTAAAAAAGTGTATATCGGATCTGATATTATTGAAGCCGATGCCCTAATATCCGTGGCCCATTTCAAAGGGCACGAGCTTTCGGGCTTCGGCGGAACCATTAAAAACTTGGGAATGGGATGCGCATCACGAAAAGGAAAGTTGGCGCAACACTCCACGGTTGCACCTAAAGTGGTAAAGAAAAAATGCGTGGGTTGCGGAGACTGCATCCCTCACTGTTCCCAAAATGCCCTTTCACTTGAAAACGAAAAGGCGGTTATAAATGCCAAAAAGTGCATCGGGTGCGGCGAATGTATTCTTATCTGCCCCAACAGCGCCATTGAAATTCAGTGGAATCAGGCCATACCGACCTTCCTGGAAAACATGGTGGAATACACCATGGGTGTTTTACAAAATAAAATCGGCAAGTCGTTGTACCTAAATTTTATCACGCATGTATCTCCGGCCTGCGACTGCTACGGTCACAATGATGCGCCCATCGTCAGAGACATCGGCATTGTCGCTTCAAAAGATCCGGTGGCCATAGACCAGGCATCTGTAGACCTTGTGAACCTGGAAGAGGCGCTCCCGGAGTCATGCCTGGAGATCAATACCGAAAAAGGCGGAGACAAATTCAGAGGAATTTACCCGAATGTTGACTGGACCCTTCAGTTGGAATACGCCGAAAAGATCGGGCTCGGAACCCGAAGCTATGAGCTGACCAAAATATAACCGGTTCAAGGCCTGTTCAGGGCGAAATCTCATAGGCGATGTTGACCCGAACCTGAATGCGACTCTCCCCAATCTCCATCGGTGGTGCTACCGTCCCGGCATCTGACCCCATTTCGGCCGCCCGCAACATCTGTGCCCGCGGCGGCGTGTATACCGGCTGTGTGCTAAGCAAAGCAATCCGTTTGAGTTTTACACCCGCTGCTTCGGCCATCGTTTTCGCCCGTTCGATGGCTTCCAGGGTAGCCCGTGCTAACGCTTTTTTCTCCAATTCGGATTTGTTTTTGATATAAAACTGAATATGTCCAATATTGTTGGAACCACTTTCAAGGGCTTTTTCGACAACCTTGGAAACGTGGTTGGATAAATGTTCAGGCGCAAACCCTTCCATCGTTACTTCAATTTCATTATTGACCTCATACCCATTTATTTTCGGCGGACGGGCTTTATAATCCCTTTGGGGTGTAACACGGTAATTGGATGTCTTCAGTTTAAGATCTTTTATGTTCAACCCTTTGATGGCCGCTATCACCGATTGGGTTTTGCCCGCATTTTCAGTGCTGACCGGTTCCAGTTTCCGGCCCTGTGTCACAACGGCGATGGAAATTTTGGTTGAATCGTTCTGTCCCACCTCCTCGGCTGTGCCTTCGGTAAAAATCAAATTTCGATCCGAATCAGCAGTAAACTGAGCGAATCCGGGATTCGCAGTTAAAACGAAACATGCCGTTAAAACGAAAATAAATGCTCTATTCATCATATCCTCCAGTGTTTTTTCCAGGCATCAATTCATCATTGTTCAGTCAGAACCTTTCGAACCAACCTGGACAGTTCACGACTATCAAAAGGTTTCTCAATATATTGACGGATGCCGATTTCCTTTGCCTTTTCTTCATCTATCTTTTCACTAAAACCGGTGCACAAAATCGTCGGCACGTCAGGACGAATATTATGGATCTCTTTTACCAGTTGATCACCGGTCATTTGCGGCATGGTCATGTCGGTAATGACCAGGTTAAACCGATTGGGATCGGCACGAAACAACGCCAACGCCTCAATCGGATTTGTTTTGGCCTCAACCTCATATCCCAATCGCTCCAGTCTGTTCCGCCCGATATCCGCCATTGATTTCTCATCATCAACAAACAGTATTCTTTCCTTGCCCATATAGAGTGCTTTTACAGTCTCGGTTTCCGTCAATGCCTCTTGTTCGACCACCGGGAAAAGAATGCTGAAAATGGTCCCTTTTCCGGGCTCACTGTCAACGGTAATTGCACCGCTGTGTGTCTTGACAATACCATAGACAACCGCCAAACCGATGCCCGTACCCTTTCCGACTTCCTTTGTGGTAAAATACGGGTCGAAGATTCTGTTTTTTATCTTTTCGTGAATTCCCGGTCCTGTGTCGCTTATCGTCAATTGAACATAATTTCCAGTGGTTAAATCCGGATAACAAGCGGCTGAAGTTTGATCCAAATACGCATTTTGTACCCTGATGGTTATCACCCCTCCGCTATCTTCCATGGCATGCGCCGCATTGGTGAATAGATTGATCATAATCTGATTGATCTGAGTGCTGTCTGCGAGAATGGTATCGTACGTATATTTTTGTATATCTTCACGAATCTCAATGCTTGTTGGTATCGTTGCCCGCAAAAATTTTAGAGCGTCTTTGATGATGTGAACAAGCTTTACAGGTTTTTGCTTAGGATCCGTTTTTCTACTAAAACTCAAGAGCTGTTTTATAACATCTCTTGCACGCATACTGGCGAATAGAATCTCATCAAGATTGAATCTTGCGGGATGCAATTCCGGCAAATCTTCCATCGCAAGTTCCGTGTTGCCCATAATGATCCCGAGAATGTTGTTGAAATCGTGTGCGATGCCTCCTGTCAATGTGCCGATGGACTCCATCTTCTGAGACTGACGAAGCTGGGCTTCCAATCTCGTTTTTTCTTCTTCCGCCCTTATTTTTTCAGTGATGTCAACAAGTGTGGCCAGGTTGGCGTGCCTCCCCTTATAACGTATCGTTCGTGAATAAACTTCAAGCCATCTTGTCTCTCCGGTCTTGGTGATGATTCTAAATTGATAATGTGGAACAACATCTTTTTCGTCCTTTTGTTTTTTTCTGGCCTGCTCCATCACAAATTTGCGATCATCGGGATGTACCAATTTTGACAACTCTTCCGTCCCCCAACCCATCATCTCTTCAATAGAATACCCGGCGATGTCCGCCGAAGCCTGGTTGAGGTATTTAAACACATCGTCTTGAATGATCTGAATGGCCAGCAACGACTGTTCTGAAATGTATCTAAACTGTTCTTCACTCTCTTTTAGGGCTGCCTCCGCCTTCTTTCGGGCGGTAGTGTCATGTATGATCGAGTATAAAAGCTCTCTGCCTTTGACCTTTATGGGACCGCTGTATACCTCCACATCACGAATTTTCCCGTTCGCCAAACGATGTTGAAAATAAAAGTGTTTTCGCCGTTCCGTCTTGGCTTTTTCCATCTCATCAAACACTTCCTGTTCCGTGAGCGTATTGATATCATAAATCTTCATGGAGGTCAGCGTTTCGCAGCTCCAGCCGTAGAAGGAAACGGCTGCCGGATTGGCATCCACAATTTCTGCGGTCACCGGATCGATCAGAAGCATGACGGAGTGATTGTTCCTGAAAAGACTCCTGTATTGCGCCTCACTCTCCCTCAGCTCCTGCTCGACTTGGTTACGGCTGGTGATATCAAGTGCCGTAAAGGTCACACCCACGGACAAGTCATCAGGATCGAGAGGTGATGAACTCAAAAGCACATCGATAACAGTACCGTCTTTACGCTGCCAGCGGGTTTCCACAGTCCCGATGTTTCGTTCGCGAATTTGTTTGTATTTCTCCCGTCCGACATATTCGTATTCTTCATCGGTCGGATACAACATTCTTGCACTTTTTCCCAATAATTCCTCACGGGAATACCCCAGCATTTCGCATAACCGCTCATTGGCCTGCTGAATCACCCTGTCGAATACCATGCCGATACCTGTCGGCGTGGCACTAAAAATGCTTTTTAACGTGGCCTCACGTTCTCTCAACGCCGTCTCTATTTGTTTGAAGGAAACCACCTCTTTCTCTAATGTCCTGACCCTTTGTTCCAATTCATCATCGGTCGGTTTGTCGAACATTTGAAATCCCTCCCATTGGGACGAAAATACAACACGTCATAGGCCGACCGATTAAAATATCATGCTCAAGGCCGAAAATACCCTATTCGGCTATCTATTTAAAAATTAGTAACTGCTTAAATTTAAGCACACCCGGAGCGATTCATTTTCTAAAGGCTAAACTTTTACAAAAATTATTGTATTTTAGGGGGATTCAAATTTGCAACTAAAATCAAGTCAAGGGTCAGGATGTATTTTTGTAAACGCCATATAACCGGCAGGTATTGATCCACGCCTTTTCAGCCAGGTGTTCGGGATCTTCTTTTCTTACTTCAGCCAATTTAAGCAGGACCGACCGGACAAACGCCGGTTCGTTACGGCGGGAGTGGTTTCTTTCAGGGGTAGGGGTCAGATAGGGGGCATCGGTTTCGCACAGGATTCGGTCCTCCGGAATCAAATGTACGAGCTTCCGCAAAGGCTCACCCCGCTCTTTGAGGGTCACAATACCGGTAATCCCGATGTAAAGGCCCAGGTCAAGGTACTGTTGGAGCTCATTTTTCGTGCCGCTGAAGCAGTGAACAACCCCGTTTCGACCGTTTTCGAAATGGGTTTTTATAATTTCGATGAGACGTCCGTTGCTGTCCCGCTCGTGGAAAATGACCGGAAGATTCAATGTGCCGGAAATTTCAAGCTGACGGATAAGCCACTTTTCTTGAACGTTTCTGGGTGAGTACATTCGGTTAAAGTCGAGACCGATCTCTCCCCATGCGAGAACGCTGGGGCTGTTGGAAAGATCAATAAGCCTATTGAGCACATTTTCACTGCAATCTTTTGCATCGTGGGGATGTATTCCCACGGAAGCATACACGCCTGGTATCGATTCAGCGATGGCAATCCCCTTGATACACTGATCGAGCGTTGTTCCAACGGTCATGGCAGAATCGACACCGGCGGCATGCATTCGATGGATGACCTCATAAAAATCCTTGTCAAATGCCCGGTCTTCCAAATGGCAGTGACTATCAAAAAGCCTCATGATTAACCCTTTTCGATATTACAAAAAATCCAAATACTGGGCACGCTGCCACGACAAGATTCATATCTCAGTTCATTAAGAAACTAAAGTTAAGGTGTCATTTCTTTCCAGATACTCAAATAAAACTGACAAAAGACGCTTTAAGTATTTACCATTCAAGATGGATGAGATCAATTTCTTTTCAGGATTATCGCCATGTGTTTTCATAAAAGGCAATATGTCTATCCGCCTCCGGAGGACTTATGAAAAACACGATGTTTCGAAGTGACCCAATATTTTGGATTTAATGCACCGTTTTTGGGACCATTTTCAGGAAATCGTTTGGAATAATCCTTGACAAAAAAAGGAAAGCATCCTTTATAGTTAATTGAAGTTGAACCGGTGTCCGGTTGTGCACGGATACGGTACCCAAAGCCGGTCTCCGCTCAACCTGAAATCAACTTCTTTTACACGAATTTTTCTTAACAATGTTCTATGAAATAGGGATAGGAAAAATGTCTCAAATATGCGGCTCAGTAATGGTGGTCGGCGGTGGTATCGCCGGTATGCAGGCGGCCCTCGATCTTGCCGACTCGGGCTTTTTTGTCTATCTCGTGGAAAGATCGTCCTCCATCGGCGGCGTCATGGCCCAGCTCGACAAGACCTTTCCCACCAACGACTGCGCCATGTGAATCATTTCTCCCAAGCTGGTCGAGGTCGGCCGGCATCTCAACATCGAGCTTCTGACATTGTCCGAAGTGGAAAGCATTTCTGGAACGGCGGGTAATTTTGAAATCAAGGTGATCCAGCACCCCCGTTATGTGGATGTGGACAAATGTATTGCATGCGGCCTTTGTGCTGAAAAATGCCCCAAAAAAGTCATCAATGACTATGACGCAGGACTCGCCAATCGTAAATCCATCTATGTGAAATACGCCCAGGCGGTTCCCTTAAAATACGCCATTGATGACAACTGCATTTTCCTTAAAAAAGGAAAATGCAGGGCCTGCGAAAAATTCTGCCCTTCCGGCGCCATAAATTTTGAAGACCGGGCAAAGGAATTCACCCTCAATGCCGGAGCAATCCTCATCGCTCCCGGCTGTAATGTTTATGATCCTTCCGGTTACGACATCTTTGGATACAAAAAATCTCCCAACATCGTCACCAGTCTTGAATTTGAACGGATACTGGCTGCAACCGGACCTTTCAGCGGCCACCTGGTGAGACCCTCTGATCATAAAGAACCTGAAAAAATCGCGTGGATACAGTGTGTGGGATCCAGGGATCTGCATCCGGGATCACAGCCGTACTGCTCCGGAGTTTGCTGCACCTATGCCGTGAAAGAAGCCATCATTGCTAAGGAACACCAAAAAGGTTTGCTGGATACCGTCATATTCTACATCGATATTCGAACCCACGGAAAAGATTTCGAGCAGTATTATAACCGTGCCAGGGAAACCGGCGTCCGCTTTGTAAAATCGAAAATCAGCAATATCCAGCCGGATGACGGCACCGGAAATCTATGCATCGTCTATATTGACGAAACGGGAAAACGGATCAAAGAAACATTCGGCATGGTGGTTCTGTCCGTGGGGTTTAAGGTGTCGGAGCAGGCTCTGGGTCTGGCCGAAAAATTAGGAATTGAACTGGATATGTATCAGCATGCCCTGACAAACAGTTTCAATCCGGTTCAGACCTCAACACCCGGCATCTTCGTTTGCGGCACCTTTGAAAGCCCCAAGGACATTCCCCAGTCGGTCATCGAATCCAGCGCCTCCGCAGCCATGGCCGGGGGCATCCTGGCCGGGTCACGGGGCGATATGGCTCGAACAAAAGAGACGCCCCAAGAGATTGATGTCAAAGGCGCGGTCCCGCGCATCGGTGTTTTCGTATGCCACTGCGGGACCAATATCGGTGGTTTCCTGGATGTCCCGGATATCGTCGAATATGCCAAAACCCTTCCCCACGTGGTTTATGTGGAGGATAATCTTTTCAGTTGCAGCCAGGATACCCAGGAGCAAATGACCCAGGTAATTAAAGAACAACATTTGAATCGGATCGTCGTGGCCGCCTGCACGCCCAGAACCCACGAACCGCTGTTTCAAGAAACCGTTCTCAATGCCGGAATCAACAAATACCTTTTTGAAATGGCCAACATCCGCAATCAGTGTTCCTGGGTCCACAGCGGTGAAAGAGATAAGGCAACGATAAAGGCCAAAGATCTGGTTCGAATGGCCGTGTCCAAAGTCGGCCTATTATCACCGCTGTACGATCCTGAAATAGAAGTGAATCCGTCCGCCCTGGTTGTCGGCGCCGGACTTTCCGGAATGACCGCCGCCCATAATCTGGCCAGGCAAGGGTATTTCACATATCTGATCGAAAAAAGCGATGCATTGGGCGGACAGGCGTTGAATCTTTATGAAACCTGGCTGGGCGAAGATGTGCAGTCAAAACTGGCTGATTTGATTCAAAGCGTTACCTCCGATCCGAATATCAATGTTCTGACAAACAGCGAGGTCAAAGCCGTCGGGGGGTTTGTTGGAAATTTCAGCACCACTGTTGAAACTGCCGGCAAAGAAAAAGTGATTGATCATGGCGTCGCGATCATTGCAACCGGTGCACAGGAATTCAAACCGGATCAATATCTTTACGGTAAAGATCCCCGGGTGTTGACCGGTCTCGAACTGGATCGGAAATTCATGGATGACACGCTTTCCATAAAAGGGATCCATTCGGCGGTATTCATCCAGTGTGTGGGCTCGCGGATCAAAGAACGGCCTTACTGTTCCAAAGTTTGCTGCACGCATTCTGTAAAAAACGCCTTGAAGCTGAAATCGCTAAAGCCTGAAATGGATGTCTTTGTTTTATACAGGGATATGCGCACCTATGGATTTCGCGAAGGGCTGTACCGTGAAGCCCGAACCAAAGGGGTTGTTTTTTTGCGTGTTGACGTCGATAAAGGGTTAACGGTTTCCCGAAACAACGACACGCTGGCTGTCCGGTGTTTCAGCACGATGTTTCAGCGGGAAATCGAAATTAAACCGGACCTTCTGGTTCTGGCCGCTGCTATTGTACCACCGCGTGACAACCCTGTTGCCGGACTGTTTAAAGTGCCGGTGAATGACGACGGTTTTTTTGTAGAAGCCCATGTCAAGCTCCAGCCCATCGATTTTGCCACCAAAGGGGTGTTTGTCTGCGGCCTGGCCCATTCCCCGAAACCTGTGGATGAGGCAGTGGCCCAGGGTCTCGGGGCGGCAGCCAGGGCGGCGACGTTTTTATCGAAAAAGAAAGTGTTCGGCAATGCCGTCGTTTCCAGCATCAACGACCGGCTTTGCAGGGGCTGCCGAAAATGCCAGGAAGTCTGTCCGTATCAGGCCATCAGCTTTTTGGAAAATCGCACCGTATGTGAAGTCAACCCGGCGATTTGCACGGGCTGCGGCTCCTGTGCCGCGGCCTGTCCCACGGGTGCGGCGTCGGTGTTTCATTTTGACGATGAAAAAGTGCTGACCATGGTGGAAGCGGCTTTTTAATTGATGATTGATTAATTAGCTGGAAAAAAGGTTGTGGGTGCTGTGATGTTACCATTTAACCCATTCCGGGAGAAATAAATATATGCCTGAAGAATTCGAACCAAAGATCATTGCATTTGCCTGTAATTGGTGCGCTTATTCGGCCGCCGATCTGGCCGGTGTCAGCCGACTCCAATACCCCACCGGCATGCGTATCATCCGCGTCTTGTGTTCGGGCCGAATCAATCCCAATTTTATCCTCAAATCCTTCGAACTGGGGGCCGACGGGGTTCTGGTTGCCGGGTGACACATGGGAGATTGCCATTACCTGGACGGTAATGTAAAGGCTGAAAAGATGTTTCAGATGACCAAAGAGCTGGTCGGCATCCTCGGCATTGACGCGGAAAGGCTTCGACTGGATTGGGTTTCTTCGGCAGAAGGCCTTCGGTTTGCTGAGATTGCCCGAGAATTTACGGAAAAGATCATATCTTTGGGGCCGTCTCGATTGAAACAGGCGGCTTGAGACCCAATGGGATTAAATAAAAAAATATTCACCGCAAAGCCGCAAAGAACGCAGAGAAGTTAGATTTTCTGTTTGCCCCTGAGAGGGCGGCAAACAGAAACTATCAGAAGCTTTGCTTCAAGTAATAGAATTACAAAAAGCATTAATTTGACATAGTCTCCCCAAGCTGAGCACCTGGATCAATCGAATTTGGGAAGATTTACCCGAAGGGCGCGGGATTGTTTCTTTTCGTCCTCTCAACGAAAAGAAACAAGATGAGACCCTCTGCGTACATAGCGTCTCTAATGAGCGTAGCGAATGGGCGGTGAAAAACATGCACTCATTTAGTCACATAGCAAAGCCGGAACCTTCAGCTTAGCTGAGATTTAATGGTTGTAACTAAGCGTATTATTAAACATGGTGGAGAACTTATAATGACTGCAATTGCCGAACTGGTGAACACCACCAAAACCTATTTTTGTCTCGATTGCGGGGTGTGCACCGGAAGCTGTCCGGTTGCCAGGGTTTTTCCGGAATTTTCCCCCCGGCAGATTATCGAGCGGTCCCTGTATGAACTTGAAGAGTTGTCAGACAATACCATTTGGAGCTGTCTCACCTGCGCACAGTGCAGTGTCCGGTGTCCGGCTGACATTAATTTTCCCGAGTTCATCCGCCTGATTCGAGATGAAGCTCGCGCATTCGGGTTTGACGGTGTTCCTGCACACAACGGCACGCTTCAAACCATCATGTCCATACAAACCAAAAACATTCGGCAAAACCGAAATTTCTGGATCCACGACGGAAAAACAAAAGACAGGGGTGAGGTATTTTATTTTGTGGGATGCCGGCCTTATTTTGACGTTGTATTCCGGGATATCGATGCGGGATCCATCCAAGGGGCGCGGAATATCCTCAGGATTCTGAATTTATGCGGGGTAGAACCGGTCGTCAGCAATGATGAACGGTGTTGCGGGCACGACGCCCTCTGGAACGGAAACGCTCAAAAATTCAAACAGCTGGCTCAACTGAATCTCGATACCATCCGGTCCTCGGGCGCAAGCCAGGTCATTTTCAGCTGTCCCGAAGGATATCATACATTTAAACAGGTTTATCCCAAATATTTTGGCGAACTCGGTTTTAAACCGGTTCATATTCTTGATTTTCTGGCAGAAAAAATCAACGAAGGCGCCATCGGATTTGCCGGCTCGGCGGAGAAAATCGTAACCTATCACGATCCCTGCCGCCTGGGACGGCTGGCCGGTATTTACGATGGGCCCCGAAAGCTGATTGAAGCGCTTCCGGGTATTGAACTCAAAGAAATGGGCCGCAGCCGGGAAAATGGGGTTTGCTGCGGAACCAGCGGCTGGATGAATTGTTCGAGCTGTTCCAAAGAGATCCAGATGGAGCGTCTTCACGAGGCCATGGAAACCGGGGCCGGCACTCTGGTTACGGCATGTCCCAAATGCCAGATTCATTTCCGGTGCGCAAAAGCCGCGTATCATTTTGAAATCGAAATTATGGATTTGTACGACCTTGTGGCCGACAGGCTGAATAGAATTTAAAAGGAATTCATCCGGCAAATCCTGTTTGGCGTGTCAAAAATACAAAAAGGAATTTAATGATGACGAAGACCAACGACGTCCTAATAGTGGGCGGCGGTATTGCCGGTATCCAGGCATCGTTAGACCTTGCCGAAATGGGCATCCGGGTACACCTGGTGGAAAAGCTGCCCAGCATCGGCGGAAAAATGGCGCAGCTGGACAAGACCTTTCCCACCAACGACTGTGCTATCTGAATACTGTCGCCCAAGATGCTGGATGTCGGTCGACATCCCAATATTTCGCTGCTGGCTTACAGTGAAGTCGAATCCGTGAAAGGCCGGGCCGGTGACTTCAAGGTTACTGTCCGCAGAAAACGGCGTTATGTGGAAGAAGATCGGTGCACGGGCTGCGGGGCGTGTACGGAAAAATGTCCGACCATCGTTCCGGACGCCTTCAACCAGGGACTGGGAAACCGAAAAGCCATTTACAGCTACTTTGCCCAGGGCATCCCGTCCACCCACACCATCGATCCGGACTTTTGCCGCCAGATCAAGGGGAAAAAGTGCGGCATCTGTGAAAAAACCTGCCAGGCGAAGGCCATCAATTTCGATCAAAAAGACCGCATTATCGAACTGAATGTCGGAGCCGTCATTCTTGCCGCGGGTTACGATGTGTTTGATCCGTCCATGATTCCCGAATACCGATACGCACAGATCACCAACGTCGTGACCGCCCTTGAGTTCGAGCGGCTGTTAAGTGCCAGCGGCCCCACGGCCGGGCATCTGGATCGCCCGTCCGACAGGGCCGTTGCGGCTGAAATCGAACGAATGGAAAAGGAAATCACGAAATCACAGCGAATGCTTGAAAAGTTCGAAAAAAAATACGAGGAAGCCTCGGCTCAATTCTACGACAACTTCCAAAAAAGCCGGTTTCAGGACGACGAAGATCGTTTGAAATGGGCCGAAAAATATGCATCGCACAGGGCGATCGTGGACTCCCTCGACGCCTTAAAGGAAAAGGCCGCAAGCTTTACCGTAGCCAAACGCCTGGCCTTTATCCAGTGTGTGGGATCCCGGGATTTCAGATTTTACCCGTTTTGTTCCGGATACTGCTGTATGCACTCCATCAAGGAGGCCATTATCGCACAAGAACACGAACCGGAAACAACCTCCACCATTTTCGGCATGGACATCCGGGCCGTGGGCAAAGGATTTGAAGAGTATAAAGTGCGGGGCGGCAACCACTCCAACATTTCCTATGTTCGGGGCCGGGTCAGCGAAATCATGGAAGGGGCCGATCACAATCCTGTGGTGATTTACGAAGACACGCGGGAAAGACAGGTTAAAAACGAAGCATTCGACATGGTGATACTGGCCACGGCATGTGTCCCCACCAAGGGCATCGTCGATCTGGCGAATATTTTCGGGATCGAGCTGGATGCGTACAATTTCATCAAGACCGATCCGCTCTCTCCGGTGGACACCACCGTGCCGGGTATATTTGTCTGCGGCTGCGCACAGTCACCCATGGATGTGCCGGAATCCGTGGCCCAGGCGTCGAGCGCCGCAGAACGGGCTGCCGAAATCGTCGCTCAAGCGGATGTAGAAGAAGCTGTAGCCCTTTAACGTGTTTTAAGACGATATATTTTTACGGTATGAAAAAAAGCATTATCCATGAAGCGATCTAGCCCATAAAAACGCTCCGACTTTTAAACAAACTAGGACACATGGAGTCAAAAATTGACTGAAAATAACGAAGCGGAACCCCGGATCGGCGTGTTCATTTGCCACTGCGGCTCCAATATTGCGGGCTACCTGAACATGGAAGCCCTGGCCGAATATGCACAGACCCTTCCCCACGTGACCTTTGTCCAAAGGAACCTGTACACCTGTTCCGAGGGCGGCATCAACGAAATAAAAAAGGGGATTGAAGAGAAAAACCTCAATCGGGTGGTGGTGGCGTCCTGCACGCCCAGAACCCATGAACCCCTCTTTCGAAGTTCCTGTGAGGAAGCAGGGCTTAATCCGTATCTCTTTGAAATGGTCAATATTCGCGATCAGTGCTCCTGGGTTCACATGCAGCAGAAAGAAGATGCCCTGCAAAAGGCCCGGGATTTGATCCGCATGGGTGTTGCCAAGGCCGCCCTTCTCGAACCCCAGGTGCCGATTATGTCGGCAGTCCAGGTCCGGGCCCTTGTGATCGGCGGCGGACTGGCCGGGATGACGGCTTCGCTGGCCCTTGCCAATCGGGGCTATGAAGTTGTGCTGGTTGAAAAAGAAGACGCGCTGGGCGGAATGCTGAATCGGTTGAATAAGCTGGGCCCCAACATGACCGACGCACGCGACCTTATCGAGTCCAAGCAGCAGAAGGTTATGGAGCATCCGAAAATTACCGTTTTTACCCGAGCACGGGTCACCGCTGTTCAGGGGTTTATCGGCAAATTCGATATCGACATTGAAACCGGGAGCGGTATCAAAAAAATCGACATCGGGGTAATCATTGTGGCCACCGGGGGCCGTGTTTTCGAGCCAAAAGGGCTTTATAATTATGACGGTAAAAACGTCATCACCCAGCTCGAAATGGAACAACGGTTGAAAGACGGTTTGGAGACCCATCTCAAAAACATTGTCATGATCCAGTGTGTGGGCAGCCGCAACAAAGAACGGCCGTATTGCTCCAGGATCTGCTGCCAGACTGCGGTGAAAAACGCCGTCTTAATCAAAGATCAGGTTCCGGATGCCAGGGTTTCAATCCTGTACCGGGATATGCAGATGTACGGTGTTGAAAATGAAAAGATGTTTCGGGATTCAAAAGCCGCCGGAATCCGGTACATGCATTACGATACGGATCGGCCGCCGTCCGTGGAATCGGATCGTGTGCGGTTTTATCATGCATTGATGGGCCGCGAAATGATTCTTCCGGCGGATCTTGTCGTCCTATCCACGCCGCTGATCGCACCCGAAGATGCGGATGTTACGTCTCAGCTGTTAAGGGTTCCGGTTGATGAAAACAGGTTTTTTCTGGAAGGTCATGTCAAACTTAAGCCCCTCGACTTTGCCACGGACGGTGTCTTCCTCTGCGGGAGCGCACGTTTTCCGGCCAATGTCAGGGAAACCGTGGCTCAGGGTCTGGGAGCGGCCGCCCGGGCGTCCATTCCGCTTTCAAAAGGGACCGTTGTGGTGGAACCGATTATTTCTGTTTTGGACAACGCGGATGCCTGCAGGGGATGCGGACTTTGCGTGGCGCTTTGTCCGTACGGCGCTCTTGAGATCGAATCTACGGATAAGGGGAGAAAGGTTCGCGTGATCGACGTGGCGTGCAAGGGGTGTGGGGTGTGTGCGGCCACTTGCTATCAGCATGCTCTGACCATCAACTCATATACGGATCAGCAAATCGAGGCCCAGATCGAAGCATTTTTGGGTTAGTTTAATGGTTAAGTGGTTAAATCGTTAACGGATTTAAAAACAAGTGGTTGGTAATATTTGAAATAGGAAGAAATTTGAAAAATGTATCATCCCAAAATTCTGACATTCTGCTGCACATGGTGAGGATACTCCGCCGCTGATTTGGCTGGAGTTTCCAGACTGCAATATACCCCTGAGATTAAGATCATTCGAATTATGTGCACCGGCAGGGTGGACCCGGCTGTTGTGGCCAGGGCCTTTAAAAAGGGACTCGACGGCCTCATGGTGGTGGGCTGCTATTTCGGGGACTGCCATTATATCAGCGGCAACTATCAGGCCCGGGCCAAAATAGACATCACGCGAAAGCTGTTCGACCACATCGGCGTCAACAAAGAACGCCTTGCCTTCCGGCAGTGTTCGTCCGGTGAGGCCTCGGTTTTTGTCAAGCTTGTCTCTGAGTTTGATGCCAAAATAAAAGAGCTCGGCCCCATCGGTGAAGGCGGCGACCGTCTGAAGGCACCTGATATTTTTGAAAAGCTCAAAATAGCCGAAGCTGTGCTTGCCGGCGAAAAAATCCGGTGGGTCATCGGCAAACGGACGCCCTTTCTTGAAACCGGAAATATTTACGGAGAGATTTTTACGGAGCATGAGTTCAATCGCGCCATAGACATGATCATTGTCGAAGAAACCGAGGTGCAAGAGATTTTAAGCAGACTGAAAAACAGTGCCCGGTCGGTCAAGGATCTGGCTGAAGATCTGGCCATTCCTTCGGAAAGGGTGTTTCGATATGTCACCGCCCTAATTCGAAAAGAGATGATCCGGCTGGATAAGGTGGATGATCGAACTCCGATGTATCGGATGGCTTAACCCGGATGGACGGCTATAAAATTTATCCGCCACAAAGGTACAAAGACACAAAGATTTTTTGTAAGAGTTTAGCCTTTTGAAAATGAGTCGCTTCAGGTGTGCTTAAATTTTTTCTGAAAGAACTCGTAGATAACGGCTCGTAATGAAAAAACTGGTTTT
>Ga0210105_1000008_pt1 | contig 33136 bp, 28 predicted proteins | sample RushSE_TuleC_D2_FD_185569 | JGI IMG/M metagenome (GOLD analysis project Ga0210105, IMG submission 185569) | Wetland microbial communities from San Francisco Bay, California, USA, that impact long-term carbon sequestration - RushSE_TuleC_D2 (SPAdes) | ecosystem: Environmental > Aquatic > Marine >... | reverse complement strand
CTTAAGGCGATTGACCGCTTCCCGAGTCCTGACGACTGAAACATGTGAACCGCCATTTTATCATATAAGGGCATAACGATCGTTTCCGTAACCTTTTCAGCTGTCGCCACAGGACCTGAGAGGACGCAGAGATCAGTGGATTTTCCTTTGCCACTCTGAAAGATGTGGTCCAAAGGAAAAGGGTGCAGCAGGAATTGCTGTGGTGGGGATTTTTTTGAATGGTTATCCTTAATTATTTTTGGCATCAAATTTAATCTTCCTCGATGGGTGTGGATCTTTTTGCGCTTTGTTCAATACGACCTCGTGGAATACTGAATTACGAACCCCCCGTCGGGGTGTTCACGGAAAAGGTCTAAATTAGATTTGAGCGAAACGTTAAAAACAGTTCTCTGCGTCCTCTCAAGCCCTATGGCGAACAATTATTAAACATTAAAAATGGTCAAGATGCCTTTTAAGCATCCAATGAGCAACAATCGTGCCGTGAAATTCCGCCTGAAAGAAAAAGATAATTTTATAATAAATTCAATTGGATAACTGCAATGTTGATTAAAAGACTTCACTTTTTCTGAAGTTGACATTAGGAAGGTATTGTGCCAATTTGGCATATGTGATAAAGATAAATGTACATCGCATATCATTCGGCATAAAACCATGCCATTTTGGCATGGTCCTTTTTGGAATGATTGCGTTGAAAGCTTCAGATAAAAAAAGATTATTAAGAGAGAACATTAAATGGCGTATAAGATAATTGTTGTTGATGATGATCTTGATTTTCTCGACGTCTTAAAGGGACATCTTTTGAATTCGGGTTTTAAAAATGTCCGTACGGAAGACAACTCCATAAACGTCGCATCCCTGTTTGAAAACGGGGAAGAATTTGATATTGCGCTGATCGATATGACCATGCCGGAAATTGATGGACTTGAACTTCTTGAAATTATAAAAAATATAAGCCCAAAAACCGAATGTATCATGGCCACCGCCGTTAATGAGGCACGAATTGCAGTGGAGTGCCTTAGAAAAGGGGCATATGATTATCTGGTAAAGCCGATTTCTCAGGAAGATCTTGTTTTTTCGGTGAAACGGGCCTTGGAAAAAAAACGGCTGATCGATATTTTGGATATCGGGAAAAGCCAAACTCTGCCCCGGTTGAAAAATTCAGAACCTTTTAAGCCGATTGTTACCCGATCGCCGAAGGTGATAAGGGTCTTAAAGGAGGCGGAACTGCATGCCGGAAGTGATGTTCCGCTGTTAATTACCGGTGAGAGCGGAACCGGAAAAGAACTCCTTGCGTGGGCGATTCATGCGGCAAGCCCCAGATCGACTTTTCCCTTTACTCCGGTCAACATGGCGTCTCTTACCGGCAGTCTATTCGAGGCCGAATTCTTCGGACACACCAAAGGTGCGTTTACGGGTGCCGATGGGAGTCGCACCGGTTATCTGGAATATACCAATCATGGCACCCTTTTTCTCGATGAAATCGGGAACTTGATGCCCGAGCTTCAGGGGAAGCTGTTGCGTGTTTTACAGGATGGTGAATACTTTAAATTGGGAACAAGCAGCCAGCAAAAGGTGGATGTTCGATTCATTGCGGCCACCAATGAAGATCTGGAAGGGTTGATGGCCAAAAAGGCTTTTCGCAAAGATTTATTTTACCGAATCAGGGGCGGATGGCTGCACCTGCCCCCCTTGAGGGAAAGAAAAGAGGATATTCCGCTGCTGATAAATAAATTTTTGAAAGATTATACCGGAAAAGATTTCATCATCGATGAAGAAGCCAAATGTCTGCTTTTAGAATATGACTATCCTGGAAATATACGGGAACTAAAGTCGATTCTACAGTCGACGGTAAACCTGGCACAGGGAAAACCCATTTCATCCGATGTTCTGCCTGAACATCTTAAACGGCGAAGATCCAGATTAAAGTGTCTGACCCCTTCGATATCTGAGGAAATTATACCCCTTGAACAAATTGAAAAATCCCACATTACAAGGGTTTACAAATTGACGGGTCAGAACAAATCCCGAACGGCAAAATACCTCGGTATCGGCCTTAATACCCTTCGAAGAAAGCTTAAAGCCTACGGAATGAGCTAGGAACCGGAGGATTTTATATCGTGATGGATTTACTCATATGGGCACGTTTCATTTTGCTGGCCATCAGTGTGCTGGTACTGATTTTCGCTCTGATTAAGCTGAGAACAAATGGAAGTGCGGACATTGAACAGGCGGTTCGGGAAGAGTTGCGTTTCGGTCGTGAAGAATCCGCAAGAGCCTCCAGGGATCTCAGGGAAGAAGTCTCTGCGAGTCAAAAATACGCCGTGGATACGACGGTGAAAACGATCGGTGAAATGGGTAAATCTCAAAACGATCAACTTGAATCCATTGCCAAACGTATTCAGGAGCTGACCGAGTCGAACAAGACAGGCATTGACAGGCTTCGTAACACCCTCGACTCCCAGATAAAACACTTACAGGAAAGTAATGAGAAGAAACTCGATCAGATGCGGGAGACGGTGGATGAAAAACTTCAAAGCACCCTTGAGAAACGGCTCGGAGAGTCTTTCAAGCTTGTCAGCGAACGTCTTGAGGCTGTTCAGCACGGTTTGGGGGAAATGCAGAATCTTGCCACGGGAGTCGGTGACCTAAAAAAGGTTCTCACAAACGTCAAAGCACGCGGGACTTGGGGCGAAGTTCAGCTTGGAGCCCTTTTGGAACAAGTTTTGACCCCGGAACAATATGATAAAAATGTAAATATTAAAGCCGGGTCGCAAGAGAGTGTGGAATACGCAATCCGGTTGCCCGGCAATGACGACTCTCCGGAATCATGTGTTTGGATGCCCATTGACTCAAAATTTCCTCAGGAAGATTATCTGCGGCTTGTGGAGGCTGCCGACGCTGCCGATGTCGATGGGATACACAAAGCGACTTCGGCACTCATCCGTTCCTTACACAATTCTGCAAAAGAAATTCGTGATAAGTATATCCATCCACCGAAAACCACCGATTTTGCCATTATGTTTCTACCGACAGAGGGGCTTTATGCGGAAGTCCTTCGGCAGCCGGGCCAGGTAGAAAAAATTCAGCAGGATTATCGTATTGTGATTGCCGGCCCCACCACGCTGTCTGCTATCTTGAGCAGTTTGCGGATCGGTTTTCGTACATTGGCTATCGAGAAGCGGTCGAGTGAAGTCTGGGAAATCCTTGCAGCGGTCAAGACAGAATTTGGACAATTCGGAAATGTTCTAAGCAAGGTTAAAAAACAATTGGCTTCAGCTTCGAATACGATAGATCAGACCCGTGTACGAACCCGGGCCATGGAACGCAAACTTCGGGCTGTGGAGGAGATGCCCTTGGAAGCAACATCAAATGTTCTGGAATTGCCGGATGCCGGAACAGAAGTCCATCATAATGATGTTATTGAGAATATCTGAAGGAATATGCGTTGAAGTTATTTGACAATTCGACTAGTTATAATAAATCAAAGGCAGATGACGTTTGATACCCGTCCCACAATTAACCCGATACCGACGTATGAATTAAAATGATTATGGGTACAACGATACTTAGGATAAATAACAATCCTTCATAAGAAATCCAAGCTTCGTAAGAGGTCTTCCCACTTTTTCGAACAGTTACATACTTAGCAAGAAAACCCAAACCCATTACCAGCCAGAGTGTCAAAATAGCTACGACGACGGTCGGTGTGTTCATTTCCAGCATTAATCCTTTGTGTATAAAACCCTATAAAAAAGTATAACCCTTAAAACAGGGTATGAGAGTGGATTCATAATAATATGGGATTGATGGTTTTTCAAGGGTTTTATGGAGGGTTCCTTTACCATATGATGAGTTTACGCAAACGTTTGGGTTCTAAAATTTGGTGCTTATTTTAGATAAGGCAACACGATGTTGAAATCCGGGCGGAAACAATGTAATTTAAACCGAATAAACAGGAAAACGGTAAAGTGAACCAAATCCAAAGAAGGCAAAAAATGATTCCGTTTGATCCGGTTTCCTCCTATCTGTTTCGTGTTCCTCCTGAAAAAGAAAACCATGAGATGCCCATGGGGTTGGTCGAAGAGGAAACCCAAGAGCAGATGTTGGAGCAAGAGGCGTATATCCGCTGCCGTCAATGCCGAAGCGTTATCGCGAGTCCTGAGGACCGTATCAACGTCCAGGGGTCTCACCAGCATACGTTTGCCAACCCCCACGGAATTGTTTTTGAGATCGGGTGCTTCAGTTCCGTTAAGGGGTGCGGTCATGTAGGCCCTGCGTCAAATGAATTCAGCTGGTTTGCAGGCTATAGCTGGCAGGTGGCCGTCTGTTTTATGTGCCTGACCCATTTGGGATGGTTTTTCTCTTCACCGGGAAAAGAGAGCTTCCATGGACTGATTCTGGATCGTCTGATTACCCAATAGGCTTTCACGAATCGCTTCTCTGGGGGTCTTGAAAAAGTCTCAAAAATCAAGCCGGGATGCTTGACAGCATCCCGGCCCCGTCCACTAAGTACATGTATTCGTAAATACGGTTACGTATTTATGACGAAGTTAGAAGTGAGCTAAAGTTAAGGAATTCTGTCAATTATGTAAAATCACCGGAGCGAAGCGACTCAATAACTTCCCCGATGAATACGGGATAAATAGGCAATCTAGATCACTTCAAACTTCAAACTCTTGGGCTTCAGCTTATTTGTCCGGTGTCCAGATAAAAATACGTCATCGTATTTATGAATTAGAGCACTAAGTTTTTGACCTGTTCAGTTGACTTAGGGCACCTTTGACGGCATTGGCGGCGTCATCGATACTTAATGTTCCGGTATTGATAATAAGATCGTAATTAAGAGGGTCTCTAATATCATCATTAAAATATTTTTTAATAAATGCCTTTCGATTCGATTCCGTTGTTAACACTCTGGTTTTGGCGTCTTCGACGGTTACATCGTACGCTTTGGATACGTTTTTAATTCGCGTTTCGAGAGGGGCAATGACTCGGACGCTGAGCCTTTTGTCATAGGGCAATACAAAATTGGCACCTCTTCCCACAATAACTGCCCGGCCATGCTTTCCGATTGTACCGATAATCTTCATTAGATGCTGAAGATACCGGTCGGGCCATAGGTGACGCTTATCTACAAGAGATGATATCCATTCTTCGAGGACTGAGACGCCTTTTTCGTCCAGCGTTTCAAGTAGACGAACGCTTACACGGGCACTTTTGGCCATATCATGGATAAATTCCTGGTAAAATAAATCGTATTCAAGCTGCTCGGAGAGTTTTTTGGCCAAAATGTTTCCACCACTTCCAGCCTCTCTGGAGATGGTGATGACAGAAATTTCTTTTTCTTCTTTTTTCTTTTCCGCCGGAATAATCTGCCATCTTCGTACCTGTTCTTCGATTATTTGTTCGATGGAACGTGTTTTTGCTTTCATATTCCCTCCTTTCTCGCCGCCTATGTTTAATGATAATTGCACTCATGATAAGGTGTCAAGAAAAGAAGAAAGATCCAAAAGATACGCGAGTTTCTTTTGACATGATCGCTGCTTTGTTTTATACTTTTTTTTTAGGGCATATCTCAAAACATCTTTTTTTTGATCAAATGCGCTCAATTTTAAAATTTCAACCGAGTGAACACATCATATCATCCGTATTGAATGTCAGGCCTAAACAAAGGAGGAGAAGGTTATGAGAGTGGAAATAAAAAATATTTTTTGTGCCACTGACCTTTCAGACTTTTCCAACCATGCAGTGTCCTGGGGGGTTGCCCTTGCTCAAGAGTTCGGTGCCAAGCTATATGTGTGTCACGTGATTGATTTTCCAACAAGTATTACATATGGCGATGGCCCCATATTTTTCTTGGATCAGCAGAACCAGGCAATCGGTAATGCCCTTAAACAACTTGAACAGTTGGTCGGCAGTACACGGATCCGATGGGAACCTATGGTCACCGTAGGCCATGCCGGGGACGAAATTTCTCGTCTGGCCAAAGAACAGAATGCGGACTTGGCTATTGCAGCAACACACGGACGATCCGGGCTAAAACGGCTGATTGTCGGTTCTGTGACCGAACGCCTAATGCACACACTCCACTGCCCGTTGATGATTGTTCGGGGGCCTGAACATGATTTAAATATACTGTCGGAAAAAGGGTTGAAATTTCGTAAAATATTAGTAGGTTGTGATTTTTCACCGGATTCTTATCTGGCCTTTCAGCATGGCCTAAGCCTTGCCCAAGAGTTTCAATCCGAGCTTCACCTCGTCCATGTTATGGAACCGCCCGTATATACGGATTTACTCAAAACATCTGCTGAGTACGGAGAAGAGCTTCAACAGGAATTACAGATTCGGATAAGAAACAAACTTAAAGAAATGGTTCCCTCGGAAGCCTTTAACTGGTGTAAGCCGCAAACCGCTCTCTTGGACGGACAGTCTCACGAAGAACTGATCCGATATGCCAAGACAAATAAAATGGACCTGATTGTTCTGGGAGTTCGAGGGCTAGGCCTTGTGGAGCGACTATTTATCGGCTCGACGACGGACCGCGTGGTACGCCAAACACCCTGCCCGGTGCTATCGGTATGCCTGCCCGATTAAAATCATATAACGATTCAATGGGGATTTCAGTGTGGAGAAACCATGGAAAAATTGCCGCGGATTCTGACGCCTCTACCGGGTCCGAAAGCTCGGAAACTCATTGATCAGGACAACATTTACGTCTCCCCTTCATATACACGCTATTATCCGTTGGTGGTTGACAGAGCTCAGGGGCTTTGGGTTCACGATGTGGATGGCAATATATTCCTGGATTTTACGTCAGGTATTGCCGTTTGTGCCACAGGACATTGTCATCCCAGAGTGATAAAGGCCATCAAGCAACAGGCTGATCTTCTGTTGCACATGTCAGGAACGGATTTTTATTACAGGCCGCAAATTATCTTGGCCAAAAAACTTGCCGATCTGATGCCTGGAAAAGGTGGTAAAAAAGTATATTTCGGCAATTCAGGAGCAGAAGCGGTGGAGGCGGCCTTTAAACTGGCGCGGTGGCACACAAAGCGTGAATTAAACCTGGCGTTTTATGGGGCGTTTCATGGACGGACCATGGGTGCGCTCTCACTGACGGCAAGTAAGACCATTCAAAAAAAACATTATAACCCTCTGGTGCCGGGGATCACGCATATTCCATATGCGTATTGCTACCGATGTCCGTATAATCTCTGTTATCCCAAGTGCGGACTGGGATGTGTCCAGTGGGTTGAAGACACCCTCTTTCGAACGACCATTCCTCCCGAAGAAGTTGCGGCCATTTTCGTGGAGCCGATTCAGGGAGAAGGCGGATATATTGTACCGCCGCCTGAATTTCATAAAAAAATGAACACGATCGCAAAAAAATACGGTATTCTTTATGTGGCCGATGAGGTTCAGTCCGGGATGGGGCGTACCGGAAAAATGTTTGCGATGGAGCATTTCGGCGTAGACTCGGACATTATTGCCCTTGCCAAAGGCATCGCTTCCGGTATGCCATTGGGGGCACTCACGGCACGGGCCGAAATTATGGACTGGGAAGCCGGCTCTCATGCCTCTACGTTCGGTGGTAATCCTGTTTCCTGCCAGTCGGCGCTGGCGACCATTGAACTCCTTGAAGAAGGGCTGATGGAAAATGCTACGGTTCAGGGTGACTATCTTATGGACGGACTTCGAAAACTTCAACAAACCCATGAATGCATGGGTGATGTCCGGGGGAAAGGCTTAATGGTGGGTGTAGAATTTGTCATTGATCGTGAGACCAAAGAACCAGCAAGAAAGTGGCGAAACGATATTATTAAAAATGCTTTTCGGAAAGGATTACTGCTTTTGGGGTGTGGAGAAAACAGCATTCGCTTTTGTCCGGCGCTGACGGTAAATCGCAAAGAGATTGATAACTGCCTTTCCATATTCGATGATGTCGTTCGGGAGATCGCGTTATAGAGGATGAATTTATGGCATGTCTGAATGATTTTCCGCCTGCTGATAGAAGGTCAAATCCCATTCCCATGATTCTGAACTGTGACGAAGAATATAAATGGCGTTGTCGTCTCCATGGATCTTAAAATATCGGTGGGTCGGCGCTATCCAGCGATCTTGAATTTCTTTAACTTCGATTTTTCTATTTCCCAGCCAGATCCGCCGGGGCGTCTCTTCTCCCCGGTGTCCGGCATAACATTCCACTTTAATTTCCATAAATTATCCCCTCACCACCAGTGGTCAGCAACTGTCAAAACCGAAGCAAACGCATATCAATATGCCGTAATTTCAAAAAAGTAAAGCTATTTTTATTGGTTAAGTAATATCTCATGGGAAAATGTTCCTTTGTCTTAAAAAATGTGTTATTCGTACCAATGTCATGATGAAAAACCTGAATGATCAAAATTTGAATGATACCCTCAAAAAAATGAGGAGTGATATTCCTCGAGTCATGGAGATGCTGGGGATCCACCGTCACGAATCGGTAGATACCTGGGTTCAAATTATCGATAAGAAATTGCTGACAAAACTATCTCCGGACTTTCCCTTGATGGTCACCATTTGCGGCGGCGGATCGGCCGGGAAATCGACACTTTTCAACTCTATCGTGGGGGAGAGACTTTCGCCGGTCGGCGGCCGTGCGGGACTTAACCGGCGGGTACTATTCTCGGTTCATGAGGCGATTTTGGAAAATCCGGACTTTCTCTTGACCCTGTTTGAACCCTTCGGTACCTTGCCTCATCCATTCAAAGATAAAGAGGAGCTTATGACCCCGGGGGATCCGGTATATGTTTTGAGCAATGCGATTCCCAAAAACCTGGTTCTAATGGACACGCCGGATTTCGATACCGGTGCAAAAGGCGTCTACATCAATCGGGAGGTTTCACGGCAAGCCCTGGAATCATCTGATCTCCTGATCTATATTTTCACCAATTCAAACTATAACAACCGCGAAAATACGGATTTTATTTCAGAAATGCTCACCAGCATCGGTATGCGAAAATGCTTTCTGGTTTATCGCGTTTATCCCAGTTTTAAGACACAAGAAGTGCAAGAACACGCGATGACCGTTGCCAAAAATCTTTATGGAGAAGCAGCGGATCAGTATGTTCTGGGAGTTTACCGTACCGATGAGGACAATGCGGTGGCCTCGGGTGAGAAGTTAATGACCTTGAAATCTGTTGGGGGAGAAGATTTTTCGTTTATTAACGCATTGAAGCATATCGAGACAGAAAGGCTCAGACTCGAACTGCTGGCATCCATTTTAAATGATGTTTTGGCCCGGGCTGAAAAATTTCTCGGACAGACGAAAAGTTCAAACAGGGAGCTACGTCTTTATCTTGATGCCTTGCAGACAGCCCAGAGTCATTGCGTCCGTGAAGCCCTTCAGCATTTTCCGGTGGACCGGGTGATGAAACGTTTTGTTGAAATATGGATGTCAACGGACCCTCCCTTTGTTAAAGCCATGCGAAAGACCGGCAGTATTATTGAACTACCGTTTAAAATCGCGGTGGGTGCGGTAAAGAAAGTAATGGACACATTTTCAGGTGAAGAAAAAGCAGCCGTCCGGGGAGACTTTAATGATGCCGTCAAAGAGGACTTGATGAGCGCTGTAAACCGAATGCATTACCAGACGTTAAATCCTGAAGTATCGGTTAATGCCGCTTTGAAAGATCCGGTAACCCGACGCATGTCAGAAGCAGTTGAGGAGATCAGAGCAGAAAGAGGCTTGAAAAACTGTGAAAATCCCCGAAAAGAAGCCGGAGATGAAAAAGGGGCTGTTAAATTCATTGTTTCAGCCCATCCGGTTGTATTACCGCAGCAGGAAATCCTGCGGCGCATGGACTGGACATTGATTCAGCAGTCGATTCTATCACAACAAGTGGTCATCGCAGAGTTGTCCCACGGCATCGAAAAGGATCTCAGAAAGCTTGCCGACGGCTTCAGAGATAAAATGGGAACCTGGACCAAAATTCGACAAATGTTTGCCGCGTTTTTAAACGTGGTGCCGGCGACGGTTGCCGTAACCTATATCCTTTCAACAGGAGACCCTGTGGGTGCCGTAGGAATCAAGGTCAAGCTTACCGGTCTCTTCGGACTTCATGATCTCTATGCGCTTATTGCGATTCCCGCCACCACGGGCCTGAAAAAGGCGGATCAGAATCAACTCAAAGAGATGCTGGGTCCGATTATCCAGACGTGGCTAAATAACAAGCTTCAGGCTGTACGGAATATTTTCGAGAAAGAAATTACCGGGGGAATCATTCAAGCAGCCACAGATGCACTGGACTCGTCGGATAAAATGATAAATCAGGTCGATAACAGCATTAAAATATGCAAAAAAGCGATGATATCATGATGATTTCAAATCTACAGACCGGTTCCATCAAGGCCCTTGGGAAAATAGAAGGTTTTAAACATGATGTTCGAATGCTTTTCAATGCCATCGACCAGGCCCCGATGTGGCAGCCGGGGGCGGGCCTCAGAAAGCAGTGTGATGAAGTGCTCCGCATGATCGATAACCTCGAGGCGCGCTTTGAGAAAAAGCTCATCGTAACCATCATCGGGCCGTGCGGCTCGGGAAAATCGACGCTGCTAAACGCGCTGGCAGAAGTGGACGATCTGTCGGAAACCGGACATCGGCGGCCCACCACCCAAAGCATCGTTGTCCTCGGTCGTGAAACAAAAGATGCCGATTATTTGAAGGAACAGATCGGCGCCGGACATGTGGACATGCGATCGAGTCCGGCTGCGACTTCCCTTGAGCATGTCTTGTTGATCGATACCCCGGACACGGACAGCACGGAACAGGAAAAGCACATTCACCTGGTCCAGAACGCCATTGTAATTTCAGATATTCTCATTTGTATGTTCGATGCGGAAAATCCAAAAAGAAAAGATCACGTGGATTTTTTGGCGCAGTATGTGCGTCTGTTCAATGGAGACGCCCTGATGGTGGTGATCAACAAGTGCGATCGCCAGGATAAAAAAGAGCTCACCGAAACCATCGTTCCGGAATTTTTGGAATTTATCAAAACCGCCTGGGATAAGCCCATTCAAAATATATTCTGTATGTCCGCCAGACGACATCTGCAAAATTCGCAATGGGACCCCACAGCCCCTCCAAAGCACGATTTTGATGAATTTACCGACTTAAAACGGATGATATTCGGCACTTTCAACCAGCCGGGATACAGTGTCGACCGCCGAATCGAGAATGCCAAAAGTCTTCGGGATTACATCCTTGAAGAAGCATTCATTGAAATTCAAAAGGATTCCGAAAAACTAAAGGAAACGAAACAGCACATTCGGAAAGCTGAAAAAAATGCATTAAATAACGCCCTTTCAGCCTTTAAAAAGGGCGATTCCAAACGGATGCTGGGTATTAATGTTTTGATGTATCAAAAACTTGCCCAAAGGTGGCTGGGACCGGTGGGATGGCTCATTGCCATATGGGCGCGAATGTTAATTTTTGGAACCGGCATCGTGGCCATGTTCAGGTTTGGCAACCCCATCCGCCAACTGGCCGGAATGGTGTCCTCGCTGTTTCATTTTAAGGAATCGAAGACTGCCGCGGTTGAAGCTCAAAAATCGGACTGGATCGATTTTGCCATGCGGGACTTTCGGCTCACTGTTTTGCAGGAGTGGCCCAACATTTCGGAATCCCTTGTAAATGCCCGATTTGATGCACGTGTGCGAAAGATTGAGCATGTGCTTTCAGAGAACCATACGCTAAACGAAGATCTGAATTCCCTCTGGAGCGATGCACTGGAACATACCATGGAAACCGCTTCCCAAAACCTCAGCGGTTTGATATTGCAGATTCTTTTCAATCTGCCGGTGATCGGAGTCCTGGGACATGTGGGGTGGATCACGGCCAGAGATTATTTTACCGGCCAATATCTGTCTTCTGATTTCTTTTTGCACGCGTTTTTAACCATCGCCATCACCTTGTTTTTAAGTTTCTTTATGTTTCAGGGATGTGTTCGACTGGTTGCAGGACCTGATCGTATCTCACGAAAATCTTATGAAAAAATGAAACACCAGGTGGATCATTTTCAGCCCATATCCATGAATTCGGTGGGAGAACAGGTGGATATATTGTTATCTCTTGGTTCTATGGATCCAAATACCTGATCGTTGGATTAAATGTTCTGAAATTTTTGTGGTTTGCGGTAACAATTACAAAACAATCACAAAAACACGAAAGGAAAAAAGCACAAAATTAAACCCTTCTTTTCGTGTTTTCCAATTTTTTGTTTGTTCAATATTGAACAAACAGGCACTTTCCAAGAATGCTCGTTTACGTCAAACTCATACTTACGGCCATTTTATGGGGCGGCACGTTTATCGCCGGCAGGGTGGTGGCAAAAGATGTTGGACCTTTTTCAGCGGCGTTTTTTAGATTCTTCATTGCCTCGATTTTTCTCATTCTGTTTACTTACAAAATCGAGGGCAAGCTGCCGGTTTTGCAAAAAAAGCAAATCATTCCGGTTTTTCTGCTGGGAATGACCGGGGTGTTTTTATACAATGTTTTCTTTTTTAAAGGCCTTAAAATTATCCACGCAGGTCGGGCCGCCGCCATCATTGCCGGAAATCCCATATTCATAACTCTGTTTTCCGCATATTTTTTTAAAGAAAAATTAAGCTTGATTAAAGTTATCGGAATTATCCTTTCAGTTACCGGCGCAGTGATCGTGATCTCAAAAGGGAGCCTGCAGGAAATTGTCACCGGCGGTATGGGGTGGGGAGAAATTTTTATCTTTGGCTGTGTGTTCAGCTGGGTGGCATATTCGTTGATCGGAAAAGCGGTCATGGAAGGTCTTTCGCCGATGGCCGCAGTATGGTATTCGTCGGTGATCGGGGATTTTTTCTTGTTTTTCCCGGCTTTTTTTGAAGGCGCCATACAAAACTTACATCATTATCACCCTGTTGACTGGATGTGTATGTTTTATCTCGGGTTTTTCGGAACCGTGATCGGATTTGTCTGGTATTATGAAGGCATAAAAAAAATTGGGCCAATGAAAGCGAGTCTGTTTATCAATTTTGTTCCCATCAGTGCCGTGGTAATGGCATTTTTTATTTTAGATGAACCGATCACCCTGTCGCTCTTCATCGGAACCCTGATGGTCTGTTCCGGTGTTTATCTGACCAACAAGAGATTGAGCCCGGATTTCGTTAAATCAACGGCATAAAACATTTTATTTTTTTGGACACAGATGCACACAGATATACAAGATGGTTGAAATAAAAAAGCACGAAATCGAATTGTCTTTTTCGTGTTTTCGAATTTTTGTGCTTTCGTGATAATATTTCTTTTATAACTTTTCCGGATCAGGGAGTTTGGAAATGGATTCCATGGATCAAAGGTATCTGTCACCCACATCGATCATCGACAGCGATCATCCGGCAGTAGTCGAATATGCCGAAGAAACCGTAAAAAATGCGGGAAACGACCCTGTTGCGAAAGCTGTAAAACTCTATTACGCGGTGCGGGATGATATTTGGTATGATCCCTATTATCCCTTTTACCTTCCGGAGCATTACCGGGCCAGCAATATCCTCAAAAGCGGACGAGGATTTTGCATCAGCAAAGCCGGGCTCCTCTGCGCCCTTGGAAGGGCTTGCAATATTCCCTCCAGGGTGGGGTTTGCTACGGTCAAGAATCACTTGGCCACACCGAAACTTCTCGAGTTTATCGGTTCGGATCTGTTCGTTTATCATGGGTATACAGAATTTTATCTGTCCGGAAAATGGATCAAGGCGACTCCGACCTTCAATATCGAATTGTGCAAAAAGTATCATGTCACCCCCCTTGATTTCAACGGCCGGGAAGATGCCATTTTTCATGAATTTAATCAGAAGAAAAGACAGTTTATGGAATATCTGGAATATCATGGGACCTATGCGGATGTTCCCATTGATAAAATCCTCTTGGCATGGAAGAAAGTATACGGTGCGGATCGTATCAGCAAATGGATCGAAAATTTTGAAAAAACAGGAACAATCAATCCGGATTAATTTGCCGGACCTGAATGGATTTTTAAAGACTATCTTGCCCTTTCGGTAAAAACGTCAAACTTTGCCGGTCCGTGACATGGCAGGCCTGGAAATACCGCCATAACATTCTGACATTCAAGTCATGATGCTTAAAAATTAAAACATTAAAGTGAAAGCACTTGACAAATATATTTTCCTTAGGTAATGGAAAATATCTTTTTTGGACAGATATAAATATTAAATTCATAATGATAGAAACAATCATGGAATTAAAGCCTTGGTACTGGTGGTGGCAAAACATATGAAGCTTGCTCACCACCTTTGAAATAAAGAATGAATTGATTTCAGGGCCGTGAGAGGCTTCAGCGGTTGGCGTGAAGAGGCTCATGGTTCTTTTAATATAAGCCAGCGCTTCTTTAAAAGCACTGGCTTTTTTATTTCAATAGGTTTTTTTGAAGACAAATTCAGGTTGGTTTTAAAACGTTTCCATTTTGGAGAGAACGAGTGAGCAAACGAACATTAATGCTGGGGAATGAGGCGATTGCGCAGGGCCTCATGGAAAGTTGTTGCATGATGGCGACATCATATCCGGGAACTCCGGCGTCAGAAATTCTTTCCACCTTTGCGGCTCTCCAAAAAAAAAGATCAGATAAACGACATATCCAGTGGGCGGTTAATGAGAAGGTTGCGTTTGAAATTGCCTATACGGGCAGTATGGCCGGATTGCGCACGGCCGTGAGTATGAAGCAGGTGGGTTTGAATGTGGCATCTGATCCCCTGATGAGCGCGGCATATCTGGGCGTAAAGGGTGGATTTGTTGTGATCAGTGCGGATGATCCGGGCCCTCATTCTTCACAGACCGAGCAGGACAGCAGGCTCATGGCCATGATGGCAAGAATTCCGGTACTCGATCCGGACTCTCCACGGCAGGCTAAAGAGATGGTTGCTACGGCTTTCGAACTATCCGAGGCCTTTAAGATTCCCGTAATGTTACGTCCCACCACAAGGGTTTGCCATGCCCGACAGGATATTGAACCGGGATCCGTTCCTTCGTGTAAACCCGAAGTTGACTTTCAAAAGGAACCGACACGTTGGGCGGCAACCCCCAAATTTCGCTTTCATTTACATCAAGAGCTGGAGAAAAAACTGAACGACGTTTCCAGATATTCTAAGACAGCGCCGGTCAGGCTCAATATTGAGGCAAAAGCTTCCAGTGCTTTGATCGCATCCGGTGTTGCCGCCGCCCATGCCAAAGAAGTCCTCGAAGATTTAAATCTGTGGCAGGTCATCCCCATGTATCAGGTTCTTCAGCCGTTTCCTTTGCATCAGGAATTCATTTCTCACATGATCAATACCTATGACGAAATTCTGGTTCTTGAAGAGACAACAGGGGTCATTGAGATGCAACTTGCCGACCGAAGTCGTGTCAAAGGGAAACTGTCCCATTCGGTTCCCATGGTTGGAGAGCTTCTCCCTGAAACCATCCGGAAGATCGTCGGCGAGTTCGCCGGAATCGGCACAGAACGAATGGACATCCCGTCGGAACCCGGTGTACGTCCGACACTCTGTGCAGGCTGTCCGCATCGAGCAGCTTTTTTTGCCGTAAAAAAGGCAGCCCCAAAAGGGATATATCCCAGTGATATCGGATGTTATACCCTTGGATTAAATTTGGGTGCTGTTGATACGGTACTCTGTATGGGAGCTGCCGTCAGCCAGGCGGCAGGTTTTTATCATGCCTATAAAAATGAAGAAAAACGGCCGGACATTGTGGCCACAATCGGAGATTCGACCTTTTTTCATGCGGGTATCCCGGCGCTTGTCGATGCAGTGGTACAGAACGTGCGGTTTGTCCTCGTCATTCTGGATAATCGGACCACGGCCATGACTGGAAATCAGCCGACACCCGCCATGGGTATTGGCGCCGTCGGGGAGTCGCTGACGTCTGTCGATATTGAACGTGTGGTCGAAGGAAGCGGGGTTGGATTTTGTCGTGTGGGAGACCCGTACGATCTCAAGGAGTTTATCTCTCTGTTGAAGGAAGCGGTCAAATACAGCCGAGAAAACGGACCGGCTGTCGTTATTTCGAGGCATCCCTGTCTGCTTGACCGGTTCAGAAAAGAAACGCCGACGCGGCAACCGGTGAAGGTTGAAGTCGCGGATACGTGCGATGGCTGTGCATTTTGCATCCAGCATTTCGAATGCCCGGCGCTGGTCTTCAATGAAACTGAAGAACAGGTCCGTATCGATCCCATTTTGTGCAATGGATGTGGCGTATGTATTAGTGTTTGTCCCAAGAAGTCGATAAAGGAAGTAAAAGATGCATGATTCAGGATGCACGTTACAGGATGGAGGAATTCCATATCTTTTATCATGTTTCATGTATCTTGCATCTTGCATCATGAACAAGGAGTATGGATGAACAATTCCATAAGGCAACAGATTGTCATCAGCGGAGTGGGCGGTCAAGGCGTCCTTTTTATCACGCGCCTTTTGGCAGAAGCGGCGATTATAAAAGGGCTTTCTGTCTTTACATCGGAAACTCATGGCATGGCCCAGCGTGGAGGAACGGTTTTATCGCACCTTAAAGTGGGGAATTTTGCCAGTCCGCTGATACAGCCAGGCAATGCAAACGGATTGCTGGCATTGAAGCCGGACAGTATGGCCCGGCATGGTTACTTTCTAAAATCGGATGCATGGGCAGTTGTGAACAGCCGGGAGGATGTGATTGCTAAACCTGGAATATGGGCATATACCATTGATGCCGAAAATCTGGCTCAGCGGATTCATAACCCAAAGGCGGTCAACCTGATCCTGCTCGGTTTTGCCATCGCAGTCGTATCAAAGGCGCTTGAAAAAAGTCTTTTTTGCGCTTTTGAGGACGTAATAACGGTCTTACAGCATCGTCTGGCAAAAAAGAAACAGATGCTGGATGATGCCGTAAAAGCTATTGAAACAGGATTTGACGGATTTTTAAACCAGTTATTTTTTGAGCATAACACAGAGATTGGACAAAAAAACCATTAATGAATGGACATGAGGTAGGAGTTTATCATGACTTTTATCCCCTATGATTTGAATACGGAAAAATTAAAACAGATCCAACTGGAAGGTCTTCAATGGACCATCAATCACGTCTATGATCATTCGTCATTTTATCACAAACAATTCGAGGCAAAAGGCGTTAAACCTGAAGATGTTCAATCCCTTGATGATTTGAAATATTTACCGTTTACCGATAAAAATGATTTACAGCAAGACTACCCTTTCCCCTTACTTTCGGTACCGCATGAGGATATCGTAAGGATTCATGCATCTTCGGGGACTACGGGAAAGAGAAAGGTGCTCTGCTACACACAAAAAGATATTGATGTTTGGGCCAATCTCTTTGCAAGATGTTATCAAATGGCCGGTTTAACCCGCAAAGATCGTGTGCAAATCGCTGTGGGTTACGGTTTATGGACTGCCGGCGTTGGATTTCAGGCCGGTTGCGAAAGATTCGGGGCCATGGCGGTTCCCCTTGGTCCTGCCAATGCGGAGATGCATTGTGAAATGCTGGTGGACTTGGAAACCACCGTCTTTTGTTCCACGGCATCCATGGCGTTGCTCATGGCGGAAGAAATTCATAAACGAAATTTATTGTCCAAAATAAAGGTAAAAAAAATTATCCTCGGCGCGGAACGCCACAGTGATGCCATGAGAAGCCGTATCATGGAGTTGATGGGGGTTGAGCACATTTTTGACATCTACGGATTGACCGAACTTTACGGTCCGGGTACCGGACTCGACTGTCTCCTCCACAACGGAATCCATTACTGGGCCGACCATTTTATTTTTGAGGTTCTCGATCCGGTCTCGTTGAAGCCGGTTCCTCCGGGTGAACAGGGTGAGCTTGTGGTTACGACGCTTTGCAAAGAGGGCAGTCCGCTCATTCGCTATCGAACCCACGATGTTACCCGGCTCATTGACCAAGCATGTCCCTGTGGTGCACCTTTTCCGATGCATGACCGTATCCTCGGCCGTTCGGACGATATGTTTATCTACAGGGCTGTTAATATCTATCCCAGCCAGATCGATCATGTGTTGAGCCGTGTGAAGGGGATCGGCAGTGAATTTCAGATCCATCTCAAGCAGCGTGAAAGCGGCCGAGACATGATGGTGATCAAGGTGGAGCGGGAAACAGGCTCGGCCGATACGGATGATGCGCATCTGGCCGAAGCGGTGGCGACAGAGATACGGCGAAAGATACTGGTCAGATGCCAGGTAGAAATCGTAGATTATGGTTCCCTGCCGCGTACCGAGAGAAAAAGCAGACGGGTATTTGACCATAGAAACAACTCTTGAGTTTTTCAAGCAAATTTTGAACCGGAATAAGCAAGCGCATTCTCCGTAGCTTGTTTGAACGCAGTGCAGATCCCGATTATTCGGGTTTGGAACTCAGCGGAAATCCCGTTTTAGCGGGACTGCAGGGTACTTTTCAATGATGAAAACAGAATGTCAATGGCTGTGAGAAACCCCAATTACATCCTCGAAGTGACCAATGTCTCAAAAAATTTTGGAGGGTTACAGGCGATCAACCGGTTATCCTTTCAAGTGGAGCGAGGTTTGATTTTTTCCATAATTGGACCCAACGGCGCGGGAAAAACAACAGCGATTAATCTGATTGCCGGCGTATACCCTCCGAATTCCGGTGAAATCTCTTTTGAAGGTCAGAATCTTTTTAGAAAAAAACCATATCATCTTGCATATATGGGGATCGGCAGAACTTTTCAGAATATACAAGTCTTTCAGCATATGACCGTTCAAGAGAATGTCATGGTGGGGCTTCATACCAAAAGTCGTTCCGGATTTTTAAAGTGTCTCCTACACACGCCAAAGGTGCGAGAAGAAGAGAAGCGCATTCGTAAAAAAACAGAGGATACCTTGAGTTTTATGAACCTTGGGCGCAAAGCCGACTTCCGCGTGGATGGTCTCCCCTATGGAGATCAAAAACGGGTAGAGATGGCCCGGGCACTTGCGATGGAACCCAAACTCCTTCTTCTGGATGAACCGGTTGCCGGCCTTAATTTGCAGGAAACCCAAGAGATGGCACAGACAATTCTCAAGATCAGAGAAAAGGGGGTCACGGTTATTTTGGTGGAACATGACATGAATTTAATTATGGAGATTTCAGATACAATTTCCGTTTTGAATTATGGGCAAAAAATCGCTGAGGGGAGTTCTGAAGCAGTCCGGTGTAATCCGAAAGTTATCGAGGCCTATCTGGGGAAGGAGTTATAACCGGCTGTGCTTGAGATCAGTAACATAAGTGCCCATTATGGCGGTGTTCGTGCACTCGCCGACGTTTCTATTAAACAGGGTGAAGGAGAGATTTTGGCGCTTATCGGTGGTAATGGTGCCGGTAAGACGACACTTCTCAACCTCATTTCCGGTATCATCAAACCGTCTCGGGGGAACATCATTTTTAGAGGAAAGGATATCCTATCCTTGCCTCCTGAAAAAATCGTTGAACTGGGTATCATCCAAGTTCCCGAAAGCAGGCACGTTTTTGGTCCTTTAACTGTTCGGGAAAATCTTGAACTGGGAGCCTATCGAAGGCGGGGCAAACAGAACAAGGAAAAAATACGGGACGATTTTAAGAACATTTTACAGCTTTTTCCGATTCTTGAAAAAAGGCTTAAGCAGCGCGCGGAAACACTCAGCGGTGGAGAGCAACAGATGCTCGCCATCGGCAGAGCCTTGATGGGGCGGCCGAACCTTTTGCTTCTGGATGAACCTTCTTTGGGGCTTGCACCGCTTGTCGTAAAAGAAATCATCTTTGTTATTGAAAAGCTTAGAAAAGAGGGGACCACCATTCTTTTGGTCGAACAAAATGCAAAGGCAGCCCTCAAAATTTCCGATCGAGCTTATGTACTGGAAACCGGTAGGATACGGGTACAGGGAAAAGCGTCTGACCTAATGGAGAATGAGGCTGTTAAAAAGGCCTATTTGGGATAAAGGTTCAAATCAACGTCATGAAAAAGAGGGGGGGGGTGAAAACGTAAAATTGATTATGACCGAACAATGTATATGCAAATGAATTAGGAGGGAAAAATGAAAAAAAGATCTCTGATCATCGTTGCTGTGGTGCTGACCGTTAGCTTTATGTTTGGATCTTCACTTTGCTATAGTGAAGAACCCATTAAAATTGCAGGAATATTTGCTTTAACCGGCCGTGCCGCACATATCGGGACGGCTCAGAGGGATGCCGTGCTAATTGCCATTGATGAAGTCAACGCGAAAGGCGGCATTAACGGACGACAGCTTGAGATGGTGATGGGGGACACGGAAAGCGATCCCACCAAGGCTGTCATGGCGTTGAAAAAGGTTCTGGAATCTGCAGATGTCGTGGCGATCATCGGGCCGACATTGACAGGTACGGCCATGGCCATGCGGGGATTCATTGAAAAAGAGCAGATTCCCGCCTTTATGCACTCAGGAGGCGATGTTATCTTAAATGCCCCGCTCAGCAAGGATGACCCCGCTTCCTTGCCGAAATGGACCTTCAAATCTCCTTATAAAGCTGCGGATGCCATGGGAAAGATCTGCGAATACATGAGTAAGCATGGTATCAAAAAAATCGGCTTTCTCTATTCCAACGAAGGGTTTGGGAAAGACGGTCTGAAAAATGCGGCGGTGCAGGCACCGAAATATGGTGTGACGATTGTGGCCGAAGAGGCATTTGAGCCCAAAGATGTTGATATGACTGCTCAGCTGACCCGCATCAATGCCCAAGGCGTCGATGGAATCATTGCATGGACCGTTGGGCCGGCCATGGGCATTGTCGCCAAAAATGTCAAACAGTTGGGCATCAAAGCACCGTTATTTGAATGTCATGGTTCTGGAGACCCCATTTTTTGGAAGGTTGCCGGAGAGGCCGGTGAAGGGGTGATGATGCCGTCGACCAAGATCGTTGTAGCGGATCAACTCCCCGACAGCGACATTCAGAAAAAGAAAATCGTGAACTTTGTGAACGCTTATAGACAGAAATTCAATCAAGAGCCCGGTACCATGGTGGCTTACGGAGCGGATGCGGCCTTTATCGTGGTCGACGCCATCAAAAAAGCGGGTCCGGACCGGGCTAAAATCCGGGATGCCATCGAGGACACCAAAGGATATGTGGGCATTAGCGGCATTTACAATATCAGCCCCGAGGATCACAACGGCCTGTCAATGAACGACATCGTTATGATCAAGGCCACCAAAGGGGGCTGGAAGCTGCTCGAATAGAAAATCATTTTCAGGACTCAAAACTCCCCTTCTCCGGTGATAAGAATCGAGAGAAGGGGCGTATAAAATTATATAAATAGTTATGGATCTTTCCCAGCAAATTGCTCAGTATATTATCACCGGTTTGACCATTGGGGCCATTTACGCCATTGTGGCCATAGGGTTTAACATCATTCATAACGCCACCGGAATCGTCAATTTTGCCCAGTGTGAGTTTATATCACTTGGCGGCATGTTCATGTACACCCTGGTCGTTCATATCAACGTCAACATGATCATCTCTTTTTTCATCTCCATGGCCGCCGTTGCTTTGATTGGGGCGTTGATCGAAAGAGGACCGATACGGCATGCCCGTTCAAAGGAGATTATTATCCTTATTTTCCTGACCGTGGGCATTTCCGGAGTTCTTCGAGGTGCTGCGCAGGAAGCCTGGGGCACTGATAATGTTGGCGTTCCCGCTTTCAGCGGAGAAAATCCCATTCATCTCCCCTTGGGCGCCGTCATCGTGCCCCAGCATATCTGGGTGTTTGCCATTACCGTGCTGGTGGTGGTGCTGTTGCATTATTTTTTTAAAAAGACATTGATGGGCAAAGCCATGCGCGCTACGGCAGTCGATCGAAAGGCAGCGGCCTTGGTGGGTATTTCAGTGAATCGCATGATCCTGTTATCGTTTGCTTTCAGCGGAGGTTTAGGGGCGGTGGCCGGAATGATTATCGCACCGATTTCCACAACGTCTTATGACACGGGAATCATGCTGGGATTGAAAGGGTTCGCCGCTGCGATTCTTGGTGGATACGGAAATTTCGCTGGTGCAATAGTGGGCGGCATTATTTTGGGTATTTTGGAATCATTGGGAGCCGGGCTGATATCGTCTCAATATAAGGATGCTATTGCGTTTTTCATTCTGCTTATGGTTTTGTTTTTAAAACCTACTGGAATTCTGGGATACGGAGAGTCGGAAAGAGTTTAATATCATATAAAAAATAATGAGCATATTTTTTAAACATAAAGACATCTTCGGCTTTGCCATATTGGCCATTTTTATTATTATTCTGCCAGTGTTTGTGGAGAGCAAATACCATTATATTGTCCTGAATGTAATTGGTCTTAACACCATAGTGGTGGTTGGATTGAATCTGCTCATCGGATTTGCCGGCCAAATTTCATTGGGACATGCAGCCTTTTATGGCCTCGGTTCATACTTTTCAGGAATACTTACCGTAAATTACGGATTTCCTTTATGGCCGGCGATGCTTGTGGGAATGCTGGCAACAGGAGTTGTTGCATATTTGATCGGATATCCGTCTCTGAAGCTTCGGGGACACTATCTGGTCATGGCCACTTTGGGGTTTGGTATCATTATAAAGATCCTTATGGGTGAACTGGAACAATTCACCGGAGGACATGACGGTCTGATCGGAATCCCCCAACTGGCCATCGGAGGGCTGATATTTGATAATGATCTTAAAAATTTTTACCTGATCTGGAGTTTTGTATTTTTTTCCATGCTGACAGCAAAAAATCTCATCAATTCCAGAGTTGGAAGGGCATTACGCGCGGTTCACGGCAGTGAGGTGGCTGCAAACGCTTTAGGTATTAATACCGCTGATTATAAAGTAAAGGTTTTTGTTTTGAGTGCCATGTTTGCCTCCATATCCGGCAGTCTTTATGCCCATTACATTACATTTATCAGTCCCAGCTCTTACGACTTCTATTATTCCATCCAAGTCGTGACCATGGTCATCGTCGGTGGAATGGGAAGTTTATGGGGTTCTCTTTTCGGAGCCGGAGTCCTCACCTTTATTTCCGAGGCTCTCCATTTCGCCAAACAATATCACATTATTGCATACGGTATTTTTCTCTGTCTGGTACTCATCTTTCTGCCGGAAGGGATTCTGGTGGGTATTTACAATTTGTTCTTAAAAAGAAAGGCTCAAAAGCATATAAGTACAGATTAAAATAAATGAGGGAGCGGGGTGTTTTTATTTGTTAAATCGCTTCATGGATGATGAATCAGAGTTTACAAGAAAAATTCCCCGACCTCTGAAATAAATAAATTTCATAAAAAAAGCGTTCGAAATAAAAAAATACTTGATTCATGTTTTTAATTCTGTTAGCAAGCTCCAAAACGCAAAAAAAACTCCGGTATAAAGTCATCTCATCTGCCTGGGCCGTAAGCCGATGATTTGTGCGAGAAAATGTAGCCTCCCACTGATGCGGCCCAGGCATTTTTTTTATTTATTCTTTCCGTTAACACCGTCACGGCAATCAAAGATTTTCAAGATTTACTTTTTTTATCCGCCGATGGCACACATCTGGGCCGATACCCTGGCACAGTGATTATCTCCAAGCTTGTGTTCCGAAGGCTTGTGACGAACAGCCTGGAGAAAAGCTTTTGCGATCTCACTGTCAGAAGACCCTCGTCTGATCGACGATTTCATATCTTCCTGAGTGTTGCTCATCAGACAAGGCCGAAGCTGACCGCTGGCGGTTAGTCTTAATCGATTGCAGCTACTACAGAAATGCTGGCTTATTGGGCGGATGAAGCCGATTTCTCCTATGGCCGATTCAAACTTAAATCGCTCCGCAGGCCCGTCATTTAAGTTTCTTTCAACCGGAATAAGTTTTCCCAGCTGATCGATGCGTTTTTTTATTTCAGGTGCGAGTAAATGACGATCACTGCTGATCTGATTGGATCCCATGGGCATATATTCGATAAAGCGGATGTGAAATGGATATTTAATGGATAATTCGGCAATGTCCACCAGTTCATCGTCATTGATTCCTTTGAGCGGTACGACATTGAGTTTAATGGGGTAAAATTCCATGTCTCGTGCCAGATGAATACCCTCCCATGTTTGATCGAAAAAATCATGGCCTGTGATGTGTTTAAATTTATTTTTATTCAGCGTATCCAGGCTGATATTGATTCTTTTTATCCCGGCAGATCTGATTTTGTCGATATTATCCCTTAGCAGAACACCGTTGGTTGTCAGAGATACGTCTTGAAGTCCTTTTAGTTTTGTCAACTGATTCAGGAAATGATAAACACCTTTTCTAACCAGCGGCTCTCCCCCGGTTACCCTGATCTTGGAGATTCCGAGACCTATCCCCACCTTAACGATACGGAGTATTTCTTCATAGGTTAATATTTCACTATGCGGAAGCAAGGGGATGAGTTCTCTGGGCATACAGTAAAGGCATCTAAGATTGCACCGGTCGGTAATTGAGATACGAAGATAGTTCAAGTTGCGGTTGTACTTGTCGGTCAGCTTAGAATTCTGCAATTTTTAATATTCCCTTTGAAACGTATGAAAAACCAAAACATGTCACGGAGTCCCAAAAAAACAACAACACAAAATAAACGTAAAATTAAAGGGTTGCTTCTACAATGTTTTCATGAAGCGGTGTTAAATCGTCTGGTTTTTTAAATTTTTCCTGATAAGCCGGTATTTCTATCATAGGCGGCCTTTCGTGACCTTTGATTTCATAAATATCCGGCTCGAATTTATTTTTTACAAGATTAAATTGAATCATTTCACTATAAAGTTTTTCTTTATAATCTACCAGTCCCAATTTCTTTTTACGATTGATAAAGGTTTGCAGGATAGCGAAAGACATCCTCCCGAGAGCCCTGGTGTCCCGGTTTCTGTGAATCCGTTTGTCCAGGTCCACCTGAGCAATGACATCGAGCCCCCATTTTTCATAGATATCGAGGATCATACTGGTTTCGATTCCGTATCCTATGGGAAATGGTATGGCTTCAAATAATTCCCGATAGCCGGCATATTCACCGGATAACGGTTGCAGTATCTGGGTGAGTTCCGGAAAGAAAAGGGAAAAAAGAGGTCGGATAACCAGTTCGGTGACTCGGCCGCCGCCGGTGGGCCTGATTTTGTTCTTCCCGATCGCAATCGGCCGGTCATAAAAGGCTTTGACATATTTTATGTTATCGTAAAGAATGAGTGGACCTAAAAGCGCGTAGGCAAATCTGTGGTGAATATTTTTGATGTCTGCATCCAGGTAAACGATAATATCCCCTTTGGTAATATACAGGGCCTTCCATAGATTTTCGCCTTTACCTTTAAATTTCTCCAGATGCGGCAAAATTTTTTCCGCTTCAAAAACATCCGCACCGTATGCACTTGCAATTTCTCTAGTTTTATCCGTTGAGCCGGAGTCGACAACGACAATTTCGTCGAGAATGGGATAACGGGTCATCAGCTCCGACTTCATGATCAGAATCTCTTTTGCGATGGTTTTCTCTTCATTCAACGTCGGCAAACACAGAGAAATTTTAAGATTTTTTCTTTGCTTTTCATCCACAAGCCGATGGAGATCGCTGAATTCTGAATAATGGAACGTATTTTTTTCAATCCAGCTGATGTTCATCACACACTCCGCTGTCAATGGCCATAATTACACCAATGATTTGGGCAATCCCTTTAAATATTGGCTCAATTTCCACGGTGGCATTTGGCTGATGATAATTGTCTCCATGGGTAATACCCAGGGTAACCGCCGGTATATTGCGTGAAAGGAGAATTGAAAGCTCGGATTCGCTGGGTCCGCTTACCGGTGTCAAATCGAGTTTTTTCATCACAGCAACAGTTTTTTTTACCAGAGGATGGTTGAATGTTAGTTTTGCTGCATGAATATTGCTTAAGGTTTTTAATTTCAAATCGACTTCATATTCATGACTCGTACCTTCAATAATATCTTTAATGCTGTTGAAGATCGACTTGACCATTTTGTCGGAATTGCTTTGAATTTCAAAACCAAGCGTTGCATCATATGCGATCGTTCCATGCTTATATCCCCCTGAAATTTTACCGATAATGACCCTCGAACGGGGCTTTTGAGGCAAACGGAGTTTCAGTATCTGATTGATCACCTCGTTTAGCACCAGGATGGCATTGGGTTTGAATTTGTGCTCCCAGCCATCGGCGGTTGAAATGTTACAGTCAACTTCACATCGAATCATTCCATCAGCATAATAATTCAGCCTGCCGAGTTCAGCGCTCTCAATACAGACAGCACCTCTGATGGGCGTCGCCCATGTTTTCAAAAGATGCCGGATACCTCTCAGGTTCCCCTTTCCCAAAGATTGAATCACACCGGCCAAAACTATATCAGATTCAAAGCTCAGATTTAATTTTCGAAAAATTTCCGGGAGGGATACCAGGACACCAACACCCACTGAGTTGTCCATGATACCCACACCGGTGATTGAATTTTCTTGAATGGTATAATAATGGTCAACGTCCTTGCCGAAAATGGTATCCAAATGTGCAACGACAAAAATAGGCGGTTTTGATTCTCTGGTTCCCTTGATGATACCAATAGGGTTCCGATAGCCGTCGGTGGTGCATTCATCCACCTGGAATTCGGCAAGCCTTTCCATAAAAACACTGGTGCGTCTTTTCTCATTGAATGTAGGGGCGGGTACCTGGCCGATCAAGACGATGTTCGTAATGATGGTTTCCTTCATGGATCTGATTGTATCGACAAATCCCTGAAGTTTATCAAGATAGCCGTCCATAATGGATTCCTTTAATTATGCTGAGTAATTGGGACAACTTTAAAAATACACCAAAACGCAGGAAGAGGTCAACATGTCATTGAATAATATCTTTGGCCCGGGTATTTCGTTGAGCCGGATCGTATGTCCGCAACACAGTGATAAAAGAAAAAGAATCCAAAAATTTTCGCTGCAGTCCCATGGACCGAAACTGCGGTCATGAATTCAAATCGGAACGGCGTAACAAAGAAGGGTCATTAGACCTTGAAAGACATTGAGAATGAAGTTATTATAATCCAGATATTATATGCCATCCTTCATTGGAAGGCGTATCGGAAAAATAATTTGAAGGTTTTATCCAGGTATTGTTTTATGCTTCAAAACAGACGCATCACCAGAGAAAACCCGTTTTCGCTGTATGATTTTATGACCACACCTGACCAGCAATCTCTTCGCTATGGCATATGGTCCTGCCGGGAAGAAAAACAAAAAGGATCGGTCATCCTATTGAACGGCAGAAGAGAATTTATGGAAAAGTATTCGGAAACCATTGAAGCGCTGAATCAAAAAGGTTTTGAAGTATTTAGTTTTGACTGGCGTGGGCAAGGCCTTTCGACCCGAATTCTGGCGAACAGGCATAAAGGATTTATTGAAGATTACGATGTTTATCTGGATGATCTGCATCGGTTTGTCGACAAAATCGTTAAGTCCCGAGCCGTTTATCCCTTGATTATTGTGGCCCATTCCATGGGGGGCCACATTGCGCTCCGTTATATCCATGATCATCCGGATACAGCAGATATGGCGGTCCTGACATCGCCCATGATCGATATTTTCACATCGCCGATGCCCAGACGGCTTGCGAGATTCATTGCCCGGATCGCAATTAGGGCTGGTTTTAAACATGCGTATGCCATGGGTTCAGGTGACTATGTTGATGAAGAATTTAAGGGCAACAAACTTACATCAGATCCTGAAAGATTTATGGGTGCTAAGCAAGCAATCGCAGAAAATCCGGACCTTGCATTGGGCGGAGTGACGTATGGATGGTTATCCGCGACGTTCAGATCCATGGATATTCTCACTCGACCCGGATTTGCCGAGAAGATTGCAATACCGATTTTAATGGTGAGTGCCGGTAGTGACAAAATTGTCTCCAACAATGCCCACAAAAAGTTCAGCGCATTGTTGCCGAATTGCAGAAGCATCGAAATTCCAGGAGCCCGCCACGAAATCTTTCAAGAAACAGATGCCGCCCAGTCGATCTTCTGGCGCGAATTTCAGCGGTTCACTCATACCGGCGTAGATCCATAGTGTTCGTTAGACGGTTCAACGATATGGAAGTTTGAAAATAAAATTTTTGCTTTCGGTCATTTTTTTTAGATCAATTAAAATGATTGTAAGAGGGTAGCATTTTGAAAATGAATCACTTCAGGTATACTTATCTATGATGTTGATTAAACACCGCACCAAACGTCCTTTTAAAAGGACCAAAATTATCGCCACACTCGGTCCGGCCTGTGATACCGAAGATTCCCTGCGCCGCATGATTATGGCCGGATTGGATGCGGTACGCATTAACTTTTCTCATAGTGCTCACGAATATATCATTCCGTTGATTAGACGGATTCGGTATTTGAGCGCCGAAATGGGAATCCCCATCGCAGTTATCGGGGATTTACAGGGGCCTCGAATTCGCGTCGGAGAAATCGATGGGGGCACAGCAGATCTTGAGACGGATCATGACATGTGTTTGACTTCCCGACGGTTAATGGGAAACAAGGACCGTGTTTCGGTAAATTATCCCAACATTGCCGATGACGTAAAGGTCGGCAGCATGATTCTTCTCGATGACGGCAACATTGAGCTTGAAGTGAAAAAAATCGACGCCAATGGAGATGTGTGGTGCCGTATATTAAGAGGTGGTGTGCTATCGGGCCATCGGGGTGTGAATTTGCCGGGCTTGCAGGTTAACCTCCCATCCATTACTCAAAAAGATTATGCGGATATCGATTTTGCCGTTTCACATGAGTTCGATTTTTTAGCGCTTTCATTTGTTCAATCTGTTGCTGATGTTCGCAAGCTTAAGAATTATCTAAATCAAAAAGGATCAGACATTTCGGTTATCGCCAAAATTGAGCGGCAAAACGCGTTTGATGATATTGAAGCCATCGCCATCGAGGTCCAGGGTGTAATGGTGGCCCGGGGTGACCTTGCCCTGGAAATGAGTTTGCAGGAAATCCCCATTACACAAAAGCACATTATTAACGTTTGTCGTCGATCAGCGGTTCCGGTAATTACAGCCACCCAAATGCTGGAGTCGATGATAGACATGTACAAGCCGACTCGCGCTGAGACGACCGATGTGGCCAATGCAATTTTAGACGGCACAGACTCACTGATGCTGTCCGCTGAAACGGCCATCGGCAAGCATCCGGTTGAAACCGTTAAAATCATGTCCGAGATTGCCGTTTCCATTGAAAATGCCTGTTTTTCCGGGAAGTTATCCGGTCCTTTGGGGTTTACCCCACCTCAGGAAGTTGGTCCGACCGTCGCATATGCCGGTAATTTGGTGGCCGAATCTTTAAATGCCAAAGCAATTGTAGCCTACACCGCTTCGGGGTTGACGGCCTGCCGAGTGGCCTGCCACCGACCGCACCGGACCGTGTTGTCTTTGTCTGCAACACCTCAGGTTCAACGACGGTTGGCAATCACCTGGGGGGTGGAAAGCGCTTTAATTGAGGCAATAAAAGAAACAGACAATATGGTTGACGTAGCGATCAGGGAGATACAAAGTTGCGGCCTTGCCGCGACCGGAGACACGGTTGTAATTATTGCCGGCACACCACCTCATGGTAAAAGTGGTCGCACCAATACCCTCAAGGTAGAGCGTATTCCCTGAATATGATGAATCTGGATTAAAGAATGAGCCTTGACATCGGAGCGTAACCCAATATTTTAAGAATTGTGTAGTATTCGATGTCGTTCAAAACACCAAGATTTAAGCTGGAGTAAAAAAAAAGCATCTGCAGAACGATGTCCCCTACTGCGGATTAATCACAAGAAAGGAGGATGTCATGGAACTTAAAGGGAAAAAGGTCATAATCCTAGTGGAAGATCTGTTCAATGTTTTTGAATTCTGGTATCCATACTATCGGTTGAAGGAAGCCGGTGCCCAGGTGACGGTGGTCGGTTCCGGGAGAACCGATGAATTTACCGGAAAACCCGGCACCCAGGTTCGACCGGATAAGAGCGCGGACCAGGTGTCCATCCATGATTATGATGGGGTTATTATACCCGGAGGATACGCACCAGACCTGATGCGTCGTTATCCGGCCATGATTCAAATCGTCAAGGAACTCTTCGAAGCCGGGAAAGTCGTTGCAGCGATCTGCCATGCCGGCTGGATGCTGGCCTCGGCCAATATACTGGACGGGCGCAAAGCAACTTCATTTTTCGCCATAAAGGACGATATGATTCACGCCGGAGCCCTGTGGATGGATGAATCCGTGGTCGTAGACGGGAATCTTATCACCAGTCGAACACCGGATGATCTTCCGGATTTTATGAAAGCCATTATTTCTGCTCTCAAATAGAGGGTTGGAGCGTAATATATTTCAAGGCTATAAAAGTAATACGGAGAATAAAGCAGGTAGCCATAGACGATGCCAAAAGGAAAATTTCGATTTTATGAAGAACTCAATGATTTTTTACCCGAGCATAGGAAAAAGAAAGATTTTGAAGCCGAGTTCAGCGAAAAAAGCTCGATTGAAAATATCATTGAAAATTTCGGGGTTCCGCCATCTAAAGTTGACCTTGTTTTGATCAACGGAAAACCGGTCGATTTTAATTACATTCTTCAAGATGGTGATCGTGTCAGTGTGTATCCTGTTTTCGAGCTCCTCAACATTCAAAATGTGACGCTGCTCAGAAAGGTGCCGCTTCGACGAATTCAATTTATAGCGGATCTTTGTCTGAATAATATGGTTAAACCGATGCGGATGTTGGGATTTGATGTCGATTTCAATCCGTATTACACCACAAAGGAAATCATAAGAATATCTGAAAAGGAAAATCGAATCATACTCACGACACGCAAAGAACTGGTGCGCTCCAAATCGGTAACCCACGGTATTTTGATGCGTCCAGGCACAACGATAGAACAGATAAAATACGTGATTGAATATTTGGATGTTAAAGATCGCATCAAGCCTTTTTCAAAGGTTCGGCATGAGTGATTCCCTAAGCCCATTGTCAGATACCATACAATTGATGACAATACCGTATTTCTTTCCGAAGGGCATGATTTTGGCAGGATCGAATCCGCCTGTTTTGCTTTAATATCCATCGTATCGTCGATAATAAAAATATGAAAAAATGACTATACTACCCATATTGCCGTATTAATCAAAAGATATTATTCCTCAATTTAGATCTTTCATTGGTGATTATAGATAAAGGCACAGCATTCTTTATAACTTATTACCCCGTAATCCCAGGAGGTGAAACATGCGTATCGTACTGATTGGTCAGGCGGCATTTGGAGCAAAGGTGTTGGAACGTTTATTGGAAAGAAACGAAAACGTCGTGGGGGTCTATGCGCCGCCGGACAGACCGGGCGGACGGACCGATCCACTTAAAGACGCGGCAATACCCAGAAACATTAACGTTTTTCAGCCCAAAACATATACGGATGATGCCGTTTTTGCCGAGTACACGGCCCTGAACCCGGATCTTACGGTTATGGCGTTTGTCACGGATATCATTCCTGAACGATTTTTTGATGTTCCTACCCAAGGCACCATCAACTATCATCCTTCCCTTTTGCCGCGGCATCGGGGTGCAAGTGCCATCAACTGGGCCGTAATCATGGGGGACAGCAAAACCGGGTTGAGCATCTTCTGGCCGGACGGCGGAATCGACACAGGAATGATTCTCCTTCAAAAGGAGGTCAACATCGGACCGAATGATACCACAGGTTCGGTCTATTTTAACCATCTTTTCCCTATGGGAGTTGATGCCATTCTGGAATCCATCGATCTTATCAAGGCGGGAAATGCGTCCAAAATTCCTCAGGACGAAGCCGGTGCAACATATGAACCCCCATGTGATGATCGGGTAGCGGGTATCGATTGGAACAAGCCGGCAGATGAACTTTACAATCTGGTTCGAGGCTGTGATCCTCAACCCGGCGCTTTTGCTTTGTTAAAGGGTGAAAAGGTTCGTTTTTATGGCGCGAGACGAATCAAGGAAGCAGCGGCTGAAGCTCCGGGGACCATACTGAAAGTAGATGATAAGGGATTTCATGTGGCTCTGTCAGAGGGACGTCTCGTTGTGGGCAAAGTCCGGCCGGTCAAAGGCGGAAAAGTAGCTGCAGCCGAATTTGCAGCCGAAAAGGGATTGAAAGCCGGGGATACGTTCGACACATAAGATCATAGAACGATTTCATTACGTCATAAAAAAAGGCCTATGAAAATTATGCTGTTTTTCATAGGCCTTTTGTTTTTAAAAAATGAACTACTTGTCGGAATTAGGCTGCTTTTTCGATTTTTACCGCACAGACTTTAAATTCGGGGATTTTGGCAGTAGGATCAAAAGCCGAATTCGTTAAAACATTGGCCGAATTTTCGGCAAAATGAAACGGTACAAACAACAGACCCGGCTTTACCTTGTTGCTTATCCTGGCCGGCACCTCAATTTCGCCCCTGCGGGTGGCCAGCTTGACGGTGTCCCCTTCGTTCACCGACAGGTTCGCGGCATCTTCAGGGTGAATTTCTACATATCCGGTTTTTTGCTCGGTATCAAGATGTACAGAAGCCCGGGTCATCGTACCGGTATGATAATGCGCGAACATGCGGCCGGTGGTCAGAAAGTAGGGATATTCATCGTCGGGCATCTCGGCCGGATCGAGATACTCGATGGCATGAAACATGCCTTTGCCTCTGGTGAATTGAGCGGCATGTAAAAACTGGGTTCCCGGATGCTCGGCGTTCGGGCAGGGCCACTGCAATCCGTTCAGTCCCAGCCTTTCGTACGTCATGCCGGCGTAACTCGGAGTTACACTAGTCAATTCCTTGAAGATGGCTTCTGGATCTGCATAATTCATCTCGTAGCCCATAGCGGTGGACAGCTTAGAGATGATTTGCCAGTCGTCCATTCCATTTCCGATGGGATCAATGGCTTTATTCACCTTCATACAGCGGCGTTCGGTATTGGTAAACGTGCCGTCCTTTTCGGCCACCGAAACCCCAGCAAAAACCACATCCGCTTTTTCTGCGGTTTCGGTGAGAAAAATGTCCTGACAAATCAGCAGGTCAAGTTTTTCCAGAGCCTTTAAAAGGTGGTGTT
>Ga0210105_1000007_pt1 | contig 33335 bp, 33 predicted proteins | sample RushSE_TuleC_D2_FD_185569 | JGI IMG/M metagenome (GOLD analysis project Ga0210105, IMG submission 185569) | Wetland microbial communities from San Francisco Bay, California, USA, that impact long-term carbon sequestration - RushSE_TuleC_D2 (SPAdes) | ecosystem: Environmental > Aquatic > Marine >... | reverse complement strand
ACCCAAATAACGCCAAATCTGCGCTGAATCATGCTTTCTTTTTTGTCAAAGAACATTTTAAGAGGGTTTTTTGTCCCCTGAAGAATTATTTTGCTTTATTTCTAAATAATAGAGAACATATACTCACAACTAACATTTGATGGAGTCCTGACTTTTTACGAGACCATCATCTTTCCATTTTTAATATTGACAGATCAATTTCTGGTTGATAGGTAACTGTGCGTTTTGTTCGTCACAATTTAATCAAATAATGAAAGGGGATGGCAAGCGGTTATGAGCAAAAGACACTGGATCATTGCAATGGTTGCGGTAACAGCGACCCTCTTTATTTCTACCGGAATCTATGCCGGAAAAGAGGTCAAGGATGAGATCAAGCTGGAAAACAAGGCATATGAAAAACACACCAAGGGCATCGTAAAATTTACGCACAAAAAGCATATGAAAGAATATGCGGAGAAGAACCCGGAGCTTTACAAAAAAGGCTGTGGAGAATGTCACCACGACAAGGACAATAAACCGCTGACAGAATTAAAAGAAGGCGACGAAGTCCAGAACTGCATCGAATGCCACAAAAAAGCCGGATATATCAAAGGAAAAGAGGCAAAGGGGCTGAAAAAAGAGCAAAAGCGCGAATATCATGCCAATGCCTTACACGACAATTGCAAAGGGTGCCATAAAGACTTTAATAAAAAGATGAAGTTGAAATCAAAAGATAAAGGCGCTGCGCCGGTGACCTGTAAACAGTGCCACGGCGGTGAAGACGAGGAAGAATAGTACGTCTCAAAAAAAAATTAAAAGGGGCGATCATCCTATTAAGGACGATTGCCCTTTTTTGCTTTTTGGGTTGAATTCACAGGTTCGGGGTTTCACGGTTCAAATGTTGACGGGACGTTAAATTATATATCCAACCTTGAACTCTTAACCTTGAACCCTGAACGGTTATTTTTATAGGCCATCGCATTTCGGACCAGAGCGCCGGCCCAGGATGGCGTGCCAAGTGCATGAATATGGGTATACGTCGCAAGAACGTTTTTATAGCAGACCCCGTCACGTTTATTTATAAAACCGGCCCCGCGTTTCATGGCAAAGGCAAGATCCTTATCCGCGCCATTCCATTTTAAAACTTTCGAATAGTGAAACTCGTGACCTTTGATCTCGGAACCGATGTCAAAATAGGGGTTTTTTTGTTCCACGGTAACAACGGTATATCCGTGTCCCTGGGGTTTTTTGGAAAACCCAAATACAATGGGAAGCACCCCGGCCATGGGAAACGTCGTTTCATCCAGGACAAGTTTCTCTCCGAGATACATGAGGCCTCCGCACTCCGCATATATGGGCAGACCGCCTTGTGCCAAATCCTTTAATTGCCTTCTGAAGTTTACATTTTTGGCCAGCTCATGGGCATGGGTTTCGGGAAATCCGCCACCAATGTACAGGGCGTCTACCTGAGGAATGAAATCGGCAGTAAAGGGGCTCACAACGATGGTTTCCGCCCCTTCCGCTTCAAGCGCCTCGATATTCTCCGGATAGTAGAACTGAAAAGCAGCGTCTTTGATGATGCCGATGACAGGAGCCGATCGGGGCAACGTTGAGTCCTCGCTTCGGCCCGAATGCCGAGTGCGGCCTTCATATTGGATTGTTTCCAGCGCACCTTCCGGAACAGGAAGCGCCGGGGCGTTAAAGGAAACTTCGGCCAGCGCGTCAAGGTCAAGATATTGACCGGCGATTCGGGCGGCATCATCGACGGCATCCATGGCACAGTCGTGTTCCGGAGTCGGAACCAGCCCCAAATGCCGTTCCGGAAATTTTTCCCAATCAAGTTTCGGAATCGCACCCAGAACAGGAATATGACAATACTGTTCAATGTTTTTTCGAAGGACGTTTTCATGCCGGGATCCCGCGATTCGATTCAGGATGACCCCTTTTATGTCGACATCCGGGTCGAATTTCATGCATCCCAAAACGGCCGCCGCCATGGTTCGGGTCGATTTCGTACAGTCGATACAAAGCACGACGGGCGCCTTGAGAAGCTTGGCCAGTTCAGCAGTGCTGGTACTCCCCTGAATATCAATGCCGTCGTATAATCCGCGGTTGCCCTCGATAACCGAAATACCGTCTTTTTTGGAATGGGAAGAAAACGACTGAAGAATACGGGGGGCTTTAATCAGGAAGGTGTCAAGGTTGTAACAGGGCCGGCCGGCTGCAAGAGAAAGCCAGCCGGCATCAATATAGTCCGGTCCTTTTTTAAAAGGTGTAATCTGTTTGCCCGATGCTCTCCATGCAGCGGTTATTCCGATGGATACGATAGTCTTCCCCGCTCCTCCCCGCAAGGCTGAAATTAAAATTCGGGGGAAATCCATATCATTCTGCTGCATAAGGGGCTTATAAATAAAGCGTGTCCGGTGTGACCGTTTCAAACAAAAGATTTCTGGTGTTAATCTTCGTGTTCGGCATGGGCCTGTTTACCGGTACCTTTGAGCCCATACATGGATGTACTTCCGCTGGACCAGTACTCGAGAATGCCTTCCTGCACCATCTGGTTAACCAGCTTTTTGGCATCCCTGGGTTTTGCTTCAAGAATTTTCGCCAGGTCATTAAAGTAAAATTTGGATTTTACCTTTAGTTTTTTTGTCAATCCTTCAATTATTTTCTGTTTTGCCTCTTCGTATTCCATATGATTCAGCCTCTCTTTTTCGAATAGGGGAGGCAAGAGTTTGCCTCCCCTATGTAATAACAACAATTAAAACTTGAACTGTGTGGTGTGGCGCCAGGTATAATAGGCCGGATCACGGAAATCATCGATCAGATGATGGGTGAACTCAATTTCACACTTTTCAAAAAATCTTTCCCATCCGATCCGTTCCGCCCATTCACCAACACGTTCATATTTATTGGCACCGGCCGCATAAGCTTCCACGATTTTCTTGATACAGTCCGTGGTTTCCGGCCAACGCGGTGCATTATTGGGCAGAAACGCCACAACAACTTTAGAGAACTTGGGTGCACTGATCCGGTTGGACACCTTACCACCGGCCATAATCACGATGCCGTCACCCACATCATCGGCCAGCGGCATTGCCGGGCACATGGTGTAACAGTTACCGCAGAACATGCACCTGGGCTCATTAACGGAAACACTGTTCACCTTGGTTCCGTCAGCAAGTTCAACCTTGGACGGCTTGATGGCTGCCGTGGGGCAGGCAGCAATGGCCAGAGGAATTTCGCACATCTTGTCCAGATATTCATGGTCCAGCATGGGCGGCTTGCGATGATACCCCAAAATGGCGATGTCCGAACAGTGAACTGCGCCGCACATGTTCAAACAGCATGCAAGGGATACACGAAGCTGGGCCGGAAGCCGCATATTCTGAAAATCATCAAACAGCACGTCCATGGTCGCCTTTACCGGACCCGATGCGTCGGTGGCCGGTGTGTGGCAGTGAATCCAACCTTGGGTATGGACGATGTTGGTAACACCGGCGCCGGTGCCGCCGATGGGGAATTTGAAACTTCCGCCGGGAAACTTACGGCCGGCAAGGTCCTTTTTCAAAGGCTCTATCTTTGCCTTGCTATCCACCATAAATTCGATGTTGTTACGGGTGGTGAACCTTAAGTGTCCGTCACAATGCTTATCTGCGATTTCGCAGATTTCACGGATATGGGATACGCTCATGAGACGGCATCCACCCACCCTTATCGTATATATTTCATCACCGGATTCAGCTACATGGACCAGTACACCCGGTTCCAGGATCTCATGATACAACCATTTCCCTTTGTTTTTCTTAATTACCGGCGGATAGAATTCATCGTATTTTCTTGGACCGATGTCTGTTATTCTGTTCTCCATCGGTTTCGCAGGATTATAACCTGAAGATATAAATGCCATGGTCAATACCCCCTATCTTAGATGGTGTTTTCTGAATTCGTTAATATCACGCGCAAATCCGCCTTCGACTTCTTCTTCTTTCCAGAAGATGTACGGATTGTGGCGCGGCTCCTGAACATGCTGAGGTGCCGCCTTAATATTCGTCACCTCGAGCAGTTTCTGGAAACCTTGCCGTTTCATCAGCTCACCAAGCCGTTCGCGGTTTTTCCCTTCTTCCATCCACCAGTCCCAGATGTTTTCAATGACTTCCTTGATCTCGTCGTAAGGCTCTTCCACCTTAATGAACGGAACTATAAGAGACCCCATTTGTGCGCCGTCAAGAATCGGAGCCTTTGCTCCGGCCAGGATTGAACAACCCCTGTCATTACCTATTCTCAACGCTCTTGGCATGACATTGATGCAGTGCATGCATCTGGTGCACTCACGGTTATCGATCTTCAGCTCTTTACCCTCCATCCACATACAATTGGTGGGGCACAGGCCGATCACCTCTTTCTGAATGTCAAACGGGCCCCAGTCGCGACCGGCATGGGCTCCGCCGTTGGGCGGTAGTTCTCCGCCGATATAGGCCTTGACCGCTTCCTGATCGATTCGAATATCATCCCGCCAGGTACCCACAAACGATAGGTCCGCCCGCGCGATGGATGCCACGCAGCAGTTGGGGCACCCGTCAAATTTAAATTTAAACTTGTACGGAAACGCCGGCCGATGGAGTTCGTCCTGATATTCAACGGTGAGATCATGGCATATTGCCTGGGTGTCGTAACACGCCCATTCACAGCGCGCCTGTCCAACACAATCGGAAGGCGTCCGCAGGTTTGAACCGGATCCGCCCAGATCCTGATGCAGATTATGGCCCAATTCCCAGAAAATTTCTTCCAGTTGAGGAGTTGTGGTGCCCAGAAAAATAATATCTCCTGTTGAACCATGCATGTTGGTGATGCCACTGCCGCGTCGGTCCCAGAGATCACAAAGTTGTCTCAGATATTCAGCGGTATAAAACTTGCCGGCAGGCTGGGACACACGCATGGTGTGGAAATGGGCAACGCCCGGGAACATCTCGGGCTGGTCGCAATACCTTCCGATGACGCCTCCGCCGTAGCCGAACACACCGACGATTCCGCCATGTTTCCAGTGGGTTCTCCCGTGCTTATATGACAGTTCGAGAATGCCCAGAAGGTCATCACATACATCCACCGGAATCTGGTACTCTACCTTATCCTGATTCTTTGCCCTTGATTCGGCCTCCTGCTTTAGATCAGACACAAAACTCGGCCATGGCCCGCTTTCAAGCTGGTCCAGCAAAGGGGTTTTATGTTTTGCCATTGTATTACCTCCATTCAAATTGAAAATTAACCTAAATGACTAAAAAATTCACCGTCCCCTTTCAGGGCAGCAACAATCACCTCCTCTCAATTTTTTCATTTTTTTTAGATGTTATCATTCAATACTTCTTAGTATTAAGGTCAAAATACACAAGGAAACCATATAAAATTTATAATTCTGCTTGTCAATAAAAAAGCAGGGTTTCAAAACGTTAAATATCATTTTATTTTGAAGTTGGGGTGTTACACGTGCTCTAATTGTCTGATGCTATTGTATAGGTCCTCGACATGCTTTTCAAGACGCTGCCGGATGACCGGGACTTCCGGGGAATGTGAAGGATAGGTATGGACAATGGCTCGATTGAGATCCAGAAAATCTTCCTGGCTGCAAGATAAAAGATGCTCCCGGAAGCAGTGGTCTAAAGGTTCTGAAAACACGCTGAAGAGTGGTTTTAAGGCCAACCCCTCAAAAAAGCCTTTCAGTATTCCTTTGAGTGCCATATCGTCAGACCACACGATTTCCCCAACCCCATCCAGCCGGTCGATACGCATTTTGATGGCCATATTAAAAAAAAATACCAGCAACGCTTCCAATATCATTTCAGCATCCGGCGCCTTGGGTTCTTGATGAATATTCTGCTCAAACATGGATCTGTATTGTCGCACGGTGACAAGCCTTACCTCGACATCCTCATTGTGGCATTTCAAAACAAAATCGCCGGCGGCATGATGCCACGAAAATATCTGTTCAAAGGTCTCAATGTTATAATAACAGGTTAAAATTTTTGCGGCCTGTCGATAAAGGTCTATGGTTTGTTGGACTGTCAGGAAAAAGTTCCCCTGCTCATGATCCCAAACAACCATTTTGTATTTCGCATCAGACGGATCAATGGAAATGTGGAATTCGTTAAACCCCTCGAACCATTCACCCAGAAACATCCGGGTTTCAATTTGATTCATCTGTGTCAAAACGTTGCCCTGGGCGTAAACTTTGGGAATAAATGAATGGGGATAATCGGTGTCGAGCATTTTTAAAAGCCGATATTCCCTTTGCGCGCATTGTTTTCCGATTTTTGTAACCGCAATGTTTAGAACAAAGGGAATGTAAACGTCTTTCAAGACGATTTCGATTTTTGCCGGGTGATAAAATTCTCCGTGTTTGTCTAAGATGATCCTGATTTCGTTTATTTCTTCAGGTGGAATCCGGCGGTAAAGGTGTTGGGAGATTCCCTGTGTAAGGATCGCATATCGATCTTTTTCCAGAAAATCTCTCGCGGCTGAAAAGCAGTCGCCGTGACTGATGAACCTATCATTGCTTGAAACCAAATTTCCGGCGGCTTGAGAGCGGCTGAGGGGAATCGGAGTCGACCATATGGAATCGCCTTCACGGACAGGGTTGTTTCTGTTGGATAAAAAAAACGTGAATCTTGGCATGCAGGCTTCTTCTGCAGATATTTCTTATCTGTATTTTTTAATTTCATCTAATATTTCAGGGGCAACCTCATAGCCGAGTCCCATCGCTTTATCCACATTCTCAACAGCAAGTTCATATTCCCCCTTTTCGAGATAAGCGATGGCCAGATTGTTGTATGCCACGGCAAAGTCAGGTTGGAGTTCGATGACCTTCAGGCTGGTATCGATGCTTTCATCAATCATCCCTTTCATTAGATATGCGTTGGCCAATGTTGTATAGGCTTGCAGGAATTTGGGATTCCATCGAATTGCTTTTTCCAGGGCCGGAATCGCTTCGTCAACATTTCCCATTTGAAGATGAACGAATCCAATATTGCCATACCCTTCGGCAAACCCTGCTCTGGAATGAACAGCTCTCTTGTTAAAGTTGAGACACCCTTCCAGATCCCCGCGCTGGAGACAAATCCCTCCCAGTTGAACATACGCCTCCGCAAGATTCGGGCTGCACTCCACGGCGGTAAGAAGCTCCCTTTCAGCTTCCTCATATTTTTTAAGCCCTAAAAGACCGATGGCAAGGTTGTAGTGAGACGTTCCGCATTCTGGGTTCGCGGCAACGGCAGCCTGTTGGTGAGCGATATATTCTTCAACGTTTTTTGCTTTAGGCATAAATATATCCTTTAATAGGTTTTAGTTTTCCAATAGCATGAGCAAAGGTATCTATTATTATATAGAATTGATATAGATTGAAAATGCTTTAATTTTGAAGTTAGTATGGTAGTGCTTTTGGGTTGTCAAGCAAAAAAATAACCTGTATTAAACGGGACAAAACTATTGACAAATTATTACCATCCGTAATAGAAGGGTTAGCCTGAGTATAGATGGTGTGTTAAGAAAAAACGTTAATTATTTTATATTTATAACTTTTTCCACAGGAGGTTCCCATGGCAGATTGTTATATTAATATCTTTTTGGATGATGACAAACTTAAGAAGATCGAAGATGCAGGTTTGTCCGATCAGGTTACCGAAATAGATGGCAAAAAAGCAATTCAGGTAGGGATGACAAATAAAGATAAAAAGAAGCTTGAAAAGGGATTTAAAGATTTAGCCTTTGATGATTCAAACGAGTGCAGTCTACCGGAAGGAGGCGAGGAAACTTTGTTTAATATCATCTTGGAGATGAAAAGTATCGATGTGATGAAGTTTGCTATTACAAAACTTTATAATCCCCTTAAGGGACGAGATGTTTTTGGAAGAGGTACCGGGATGCGATAGCGGCGCAAGAGAATAAATTTTTGTATTCGAGACCCTTGAAAGCGTTCAATTTTGTAGCCACCATCCCGATCCGGATAAAAATCGGGGCAAGGCGAATTCTTTCAAGGGTCTGATACAGACCGCATTGCCGATCCTTCATTCATTGCCTGCTGTAAAATTGATCTTAAGCCGTACCATCCACTTTCTAAAACTCCGGAAGGGTTTATTTTGTTATTTCCGGAAATCGAATATTTTTCACTTGACATAACCCCCCATCTTCTTTAATTTTTTTATTTATAATTATTTTACTGGAACTGTTTTGTCTTTCGAAGAAGCTATTGCTTTTAAATAAAAAGGGGGATGTTATGATCACAGGATGCTTTACTGCAATTATTACGCCGTTTAAAAATGATGCCGTCGACTATGAAGGTTTGGGCAAACTGTCAGAATTCCAGATTAAAAACGGGATTACCGGAATACTGGCCGTAGGTACCACCGGAGAAAGCCCTGTCTTGAGCTGGGATGAACATAATCGTGTCATTGAAATCGTCGCGGAGAAAACAAAGAAAAAATGCATTTGCATTGCCGGTGCAGGAAGCAACAATACAAAAGAATCCCTGGAGGGGACAAAGCATGCCGTCGCAGTGGGTGCGGATGCGGTTCTGCTGGTGGATCCTTACTACAACGGACCCAGCTCTCTTGAGATTCGCAAAGAATATGTCTCCCCGGTCGCCAAGGCCGCTCCGGGTATCGAAATTATTCCTTATGTCATTCCGGGCAGAACCGGCGCGCAGTTGCTGCCCGAAGACCTGGCCTTTTTAAATGAAATGTATGACAATGTAAATACGGTAAAAGAAGCTACGGGCAATATCGAAAATATGCGAAAGACAAGAAAATGCTGCGGACCGGATTTTACCATATTGTCCGGTGATGATGGAATGACCCTTAAAATGATGCTTGACCCGGAGATAAAAGCCTCCGGGGTAATTTCCGTGGCCTCGAATGTTGCACCCAAAGCAGTGACGGATATGGTTCGTCTGATTCAGGAAGGTAAAGCGGATGAGGCCAAAAAACTGTTGAGCGCACTTGAACCTCTTTTTGATCTGGTGACGGTTAAAACAATGGAAACCACACGTTTTGGTGAAGTGGTCTGTCGCGCCAGAAACCCGTTGGCCTACAAAACACTCATGTCGATTTTGGGAATGCCGTCCGGCGGATGCAGGCAGCCCCTCGGAAAAATGACCCGAAACGGCTTGGAGACCGTTCTTAAGGCTGCACGGAAAGTACAATCGGACAATCCTGAAATATTGAAACCTGTTGCAGAATTCTTCAATGTTGATATTGAGGATCGATTGAAGGATCCTTCCATATTGGAAGGGCTTTATTACGAAGGGTATTGATACAGCATGGTTTGATGCCGGACATCATTATGTTCATCATGAAGTATCCGGCATCAAAATTCCTTTCTAAGCGTTTGCACCTTTTTTTAATTTAAAACCTCCTTCTTTAAACAGGACGTCTTTTAGCCATTTAAATCCGAATTTCAAAAGTTCTACTTCGTCTTCTTTGATTTTTTCTACAGTATCAGCGTCTATGTCGTATCGATCCAAGAAAGAGCTTTCAAAAACAAAGGCTTTGAATTTATCGATGTTGTAGCTCACCAGAAAGAACATTTTTTTACTTTCTTCGATGAGCTTGACATTGGCAGGGAAGGATCGCTTGCGCACCACCAGGTCGGTCCATTCCGCGTTGATGTCATCATGGATGTCGACTCCCTGATCTTTTCTCCATTCGCGAATGGTCCACTCTTTTTCTTCTTCAAACCCCAGGCAGTGCGGTTCATGAACAAAAAAATAAAATCCTTCATCACCTTCCTGCTTTTTGTGGCTGAGTGAAGCAACGCCCAACGGATAATACCGGCAGGTGGTCGGCCTGTCTGTATAAATGATGCAACCATCATCCCTTACAAAAGGGCATGACTGTAATTCGTCATCCATCAACTTTAAGGTCACGACCGGCAAATCCGTTTTTTCCCAAAGTTGGGGGGTGGTGTACATGACAAGAAATTCTTCTGAAGACAGCTGCAAGCGCCTTTTGAGTCTGATAATATCATAGGGCGTGAGAATTATATTAATCCCCCTGCAACATTTGGTGAAACATTCTAAATCCTTATGACATTTAAAATTAAATTTGCTATTTAATCTTAACCGAACAGGCTCGATATCAGCCATACGATTTGACGAGTTCATATTTTTTCTTCCTTTTTCATATTAAAATTTATGTCCTTTTTAACCAATGCCCCAGCCGATGTCAACCGTTGAAAAATAATACTTACGTTTCAGACCCATATTTATATTTAAGTTCATTTTAGGTCTTGATTTCAACTCAAAAAGTGCTATAGCTGTTGAATCGTATGTTATTGTTGAATTTTTAAGCATCATAGAGGTTTTTTTATGGACCAACTGGTCTGCTTTGAACATCAACCCGGCCGTCGATTTGTAGGACGCCTTCCCCACGGTAAAGATCTGATTACATCGATTGAGAACTTCTGCAGGGTATCCGCTATTCAGACGGCGACCTTTTCCATTATTGGCGCTGTTTCGTCAGCAACCATTGGAACTTATGATCAAAAACAACACGTCTACGTCACGTTTACTGAAAATACGCCCATGGAAATTGTAACCTGTATCGGCAATGTTTCAATAAAGGATGGAACTCCGGCGATTCACGCACATATTGTTTTGGGCGACGAGCACGGGAAAATAATCGGTGGTCATCTATTTTCAGAAACCATAATCTTTGCCGGAGAAATCGATCTTCAGGAAGTTACCGGAAAACCGCTTGAAAGGGTTTATGACCATACGACAGGGCTTATGTTGTGGAACATTGAGAGCCAAGGAGGACGCTAATATGCAACCGAGTATCACAAAGGCCGATAAATTAAAAACCAAACCGGATGATTCCAAACTCAGCTTTGGCACCACTTTTACAGACCACATGTTTAACATGGATTACAATCCTCAGGATGGATGGCATCATCCGCGCATCGAGCCCTATGCGTCCATCGATATGGACCCTGCCACCATGATACTTCATTACGGCCAGGGTGTTTTTGAAGGACTCAAAGCATACCGGACAGAAAAAGGCACTGTCCAGCTTTTCCGTCCCAGAGACAATTTTAGACGGATGAACAACTCCGCCCGTCTTTTATGCATACCGGAAATTGATGAAGATTTTGTCTTAGATTGCCTTAAAAAACTGCTGACCATTGAAAAAGACTGGGTACCAGGCGCTCCGGGGACCTCTCTTTACATTCGGCCGACAATCATTGCCACAGATCCCTTTTTGGGTGTCCGTGCGTCGCACACTTACCGATTCTTTATTATCCTTTCTCCTGTTGGAGCCTATTATGCGGAAGGCTTTAATCCCGTCAAAATCTGGGTGACCCGCAATCATGTGCGCGCCGTTCGGGGCGGTGTGGGGGAAGCCAAAACTCCCGGCAACTATGCCGCAAGCCTTTATGCGGGTGAACAGGCGCACAAACACGGTTATACCCAGGTTTTATGGCTTGACGGCGTTGAACAGGAATATATTGAAGAAGTCGGCGCAATGAACATTTTTTTCGTCATTGACGGTGAACTGGTCACACCCATGTTGAACGGAAGCATCCTTCCGGGTATTACCAGAGATTCGGTAATTGCCCTTGCCAAAATGTGGGGCATAAAAGTTGCCGAACGAAGAATCAGCATCAATGAGGTTCTTGACGTCCATGATTCCGGAAAGCTTGACGAAATTTTCGGATCAGGCACTGCAGCCGTAATTTCCCCGGTGGGCGAAATTAAGTACGGCGATCAGTTGATCACCGTCGGCACCGGCAAAGTCGGCACCATGGCGAACAGATTTTACAATGAATTAACCAACATTCAGTACGGCAAAACCAAAGATCCTGCCGGTTGGATTGAACCCGTCTAAATAAAAACTCATGCAGAAGAATTCAGGTACACTCACACATCTTCCATCCTTTATATCAAAGATGGAAAGGGAAGGAATTCATTCCGTCGTCATCGATACGTTTGCCCATTATTATAAAAAAGTCCTATCAGGTGAAACAGGCTTTATCCCAAACAAAGACATACAGCCAATTACTTCGGATGAAATTGAAGATGCCGATCACATTCAAAAATATGCCGAAGCCGGCCGGGATGCCTTTAAAAATGCCGTTATGATAAAACTCAACGGCGGCCTGGGCACCAGTATGGGGCTTACACAGGCGAAGTCTCTTCTGGAAGTGAAAAACGGAAAAACCTTTCTTGAAATCATATTGAATCAGGCGGAAAAACATCAGGTGAAGCTGGCCCTGATGAACAGTTTCAACACCCATGAGGATACGGTTAACACCCTTTTAAGAATTAAACCGTCAGATCCACCACTCTTATTTCTTCAGAATAAGTTTCCAAAAATTCTTCAGGAAAATTTTGCGCCTGCCCACTGGCCCAAAAATCCTGATCTGGAATGGAATCCTCCCGGGCATGGTGATATATACTCGGCCATTTTTATTTCCAGCGTACTCAAGGCATTACTTGACAAGGGAATTGTATATGCCTTTATTTCGAATTCGGATAATTTGGGAGCTACACTGGATGAATCGATTCTGGGATACTTTTCCGAAAACGAATTTCCTTTTATGATGGAAGTGGCACCCAGAACCCCTTCAGACGTAAAAGGAGGACATATCGCAAGGTATAAAGATGGGCGTTTGGTTTTGCGTGAATCGGCCCAGTGCCCTGAAAATGAGCTGAGCGCTTTCAGAGATATAACGCGTTACGGATTTTTCAACACCAACAGCATCTGGATAAATCTTACAGCGCTCCATAAGTTGATTCAAAAGACCGGAACCGTGAAGCTTCCGATGATTCTCAATCCCAAAACCCTCGATCCAAGAGATGAAAACAGCCCAAAGGTATTTCAAATCGAAACCGCCATGGGCGCCGCGATATCCCTCTTTGAAAATGCTGCCGTCATTAAAGTTCCTCCGTCACGGTTCTTGCCGGTTAAAAAATGCAATGAACTCTTATCGATCCGGTCCGACCGTTTTACCTTTTCAAAGAAGAATCATCTGACATTGAATCCTGAGATCGGACCAAAGACCATCAAGATTGATCTTGATCCAAAATACTACGGGAAAATAGATCATTTCGATGAGAGATTTAATAACGGTATTCCTTCACTGACGGATTGCGAATCACTGACCATTAAAGGAGATGTTCGATTTGAAAATAATGTCACCATCAAAGGCAGGGTGGTCATCACAAACAAAGGAAAAACACAGGCTGTAATTAAAGAGGGAACCGTGGTAGAAAAAGATATCGTCTTTAATTGAAACGTCAGCTCTTATCAAAAATAGAATAATATCTCATAACCGCTTTCACAAAATTTTCTGTTTCCTGGTAAGGAGGGATCCGGTTATACTGTTCCACGGCTTTGGGACCTGCATTATAGGCTGCAATCGCCAGCTGCAGCTCCCCTTCAAAGCGTTGAATCAGTTCTTTCAGATATCGAGCTCCTCCCATGATATTCTCTTTAGGATCAAAGGGGTCTTTTATATTAAGCCTTCTGAAATTCTCCGGCATAATCTGCATCAACCCCATCGCTCCGGCCTTTGAAACCGCCCGCGGATCAAAATCCGACTCTGTTTTGATAAGTGCCTTCAGCAATGAAAAAGAAACACCATGTCTTTTGGATGCTTCTGAAATAGCATCATCATACAGATCTTCATTGTATGAATTAAAAGGTTTTTGGGGAGTTTCTTTGATATAGACCTTATATTCGGATGATGTGGATGATGTGGGTACATTTGTAAAATGAAGCACCCCTTCGCTGTCGACCCTGACAAAGATGTCGGCATAAAGTGGTGTAATCATCGCAAACGTGACATATGCAAAGCAACAGGTTCCTGCAATCAAAAAATTAATAAGGATTCGCACCATCACGTTACTCGTCGTCTCCTTTGGACATATTTTGTCTTTTATTAAAACAAAAATAGTCAATCACAAAACACATCGGAGATATAAATTTTGGATAACAATCTATTTCCTTTCCGGCTGAGGATTTAAGCGTTTCCTCGATTTTTTGTTTGCAAATAGTGTGGCCGTCAGGTATTTAATATTGCTGAACACGCTTAATCCAACCCACGCTGGTCAACTGGACATTTAAACATGAAAAACAATCTAAAATACAACACCCCTCACATACCATTCTGTATATTCGTTCTCACGATATTCTGTTTTTGCGTTGCTTCATGCAAAAATGATGCCAGCAGCCAAACCCAGCCTCCAGTCAATAATGCTGCTATCCGTAGCATAGAGAACGTGGAACAGTTCAATAAAATCATTGAAACATCTGAAGATCGTTTACTGATTTTAGATTTTTACGCCGATTGGTGTCTCCCCTGTAAAGAGCTTGAACCTATTCTTGAAAAAATTGCCAATGAAGAAAGCGATACGGTTTCGATTTACAAGATTGACATTGAACGAAACCGCGAACTTTCGAATTCGTTCCGAATAACTGGCGTCCCATATGTGGCGTTTGTCAAAAACAAAGAAAACGTTTTTTCTTTAACAGGCTTGTATCCGAAAAATATGTACCTAAAGGTTATCGAACGCTATACCAAAGAAAACGAATCCTGATTTGGGCATGGATAACGCATTGATTTTACATCTTCTGTAAGATCTCTTTTACGGAATTACCATCCGCCTTTGGTCCAAAATGCTTCATGATTAATCCCATTGCCTGCATCTTATTTTTGAATTGAGAAAAATCGATATTCTGTTGAATCCACGCCATAATTTCTGTTTCGGTGGCCATTTTGGGTAAATAGTGTTCAATAATTTCAATAAACGCTGAATCCGCTGCCTCACCCTTTTGTTCCAACACTTCCCTTTCTGATTTTATCAATTTTTTTAATATCTTTACCACTTCATCATCTGAAAGCTCTTTTTTATCAAGCCTTCCGAACTCTCCCAGAATAACACGAAGCGTATTTTTTTTATTCTCGTTTTTTTCTTTTATTGCGGCGGACAGGTCCTTTTTAATCTGTGCTTGAAGATTCATGTTTCACCTTTTTATTAATGTAGATTTCAGTTTCTCACATACCAGAAGATCTGTTGGAAACGCCATTTCTTGCGGCAAATCATCCAATGGAAAGTATTTTACTTCACTGGCATCGGATCCGGCTTTGAGTCTGCCGCCGGAATTCATCCCCATAAACCAAATCCCCACCGTCTGATGTTCCAAGTCGTGGAAATTCGAATGAACGTCAATAACAGGCCCGACTTCCACATCCAGTCCTGTTTCTTCTTTGAACTCACGCTTGGCCGCCGACCGAACATCTTCATCGTATTCAACATGTCCGCAGGGAATGCACCACATCCCCGTATAAGAACCGTTCCGTTTCACCAAGAGCAGTTCGTTGTTTTTTAGAACAACAACCGCCACACCGACGGTTGGATTCTTATAATGCGTCCATTGGCATCGATGGCAATGCATTCTTTCCCGGCACCCTTTTTTTATGGGTTGCAAGCGGTCTCCACAAAAGGGACAAAATTGAAATTTCATTGTGTTATCCTATATTTTTAATCGCATTTAACAATGACTTCTTCTTCACCGCGTCCCTGTATGTTTTCAGTATGTATTGCGAGGGAAAGGCTTCTTTCGACAAGTAATTCAGAGCACTGTTCAGAAACATATCGCACAATGCATTAAACACTGTTTCTTTTTCTGTTTTATCCACAAAAATTTTTTCTCTTTTCTTCTCAAACAATACGCTTTCCCCTATCATATCTTTTATTTCATCGATATTCTCCATGGACTCCCGGCTATTTCGTTTCAATACTTCCATCACCGGAACGTCCATTCGGGCGATCAGGGTAATCAGCCAACGATCGCCCACCAGCTTTCTCGATCCATCATATAAATTCAACTGCAATCCATTTTTAAGATTTAAGGTTTTTATAAGCTTCTCTTTCATGAACAATCCCTCTTTTTTCACATTTAGCGTTAAACCGCTTTCAGATTCCAATTTTTTATACCAGTTTGCCTAAATTAACAATGATTTTTCGGGTGCGGTTTTTTTACATTTGCCACACAACCCGATTTATTGGTATGGTGAATCTGTCGTAAACATAGGAAACAGATTTTCACAGATGTCCACAGATGATATTCTATTTTTGCTTTTAAAATCTCTATAATCCGTGTCCATCTGTGTCTAAAAAAGGTCCAAAAAAGCGAGAAAAATCACATGAAATATTTGCCTATCGACAGCAGCCTGTTTACTCGGAACCGGCATAGATTCTCAACCAAACTAAAACCCAATGCCATTGCCGTCCTGAATTCCAACGATGTGATGCCGACGAGTGCCGACGGTACCCGATCGTTTGTTCAAAATACGGATCTTTTTTATTTAAGCGGTATTGATGAAGCAGAGAGCATTCTTACCATTTTCCCGGATTCCAAAGAAGAAAAGCACAGAGAAATCCTGTTTGTTAAAGAAACCAGTGAAGAAATTGCCCTCTGGGAGGGGCCGAAATACTCGAAAGAAGACGCATCGAAGATATCCGGGATCAAGACAATTTACTGGACACGGGAATTCGAAAACGTATTCAAAGGCCTGGTTTTCGAAGCTGACCGGATTTACCTGAACACCAATGAACATTTGCGGGCCGGTGTTACCGTTGAAACCAGAGACGCGCGCTTCGTAAGGTGGTGTAAAAGAAGGTATCCGCTGCATAAATACAACAGGCTGGCGCCGATTATGCACGACATTCGGCCCATCAAATCCGAAATAGAAATCGAACTGATCAAACAGGCCTGCAAAATAACTGAAAATGCCTTTCGGCGGTTACTAGGCTTTGTCCGGCCTGGGGTATGGGAATTCGAGATTGAAGCCGAAATTTACCATGAATTCATATCCAACCGATCACGGGGTCCCGCGTATTCGCCGATCATTGCTTCAGGCGCCAATGCCTGTATTCTCCATTATGTCCAAAACAACCGCAAATGCAAGGACGGCGACCTGGTGCTCATGGATTTCGGTGCCGAATATGCCAACTACGCTTCAGATTTAACGCGAACGGTCCCGGTAAACGGCAAATTCACCCCGAGACAAAAAGAAATTTATGACGCAGTCCTTCGTGTCCAACGGGCCGCCATTCAAATGCTCGAACCGGGGAATACATTTGAGGCATACAATAAGGACGTTGGTGTCATTATGGAAAAAGAGCTGATCGGACTTGGGCTGTTGGACGCCGGGTCGGTTGAATACCAGAATCCGGAGGATCCTCTGTATAAACGATACTTCATGCACGGCGCATCCCATCACCTGGGTCTGGATGTACACGACGTTGGGAGTAAATACCGAAAATTCGAAGCAGGCATGGTAGTTACCTGCGAACCGGGGATTTACATTAAAGAAGAAGGGATCGGCATTCGACTGGAAAACGACATCCTCCTCACCAAAGACGGGCCGGTTGATCTTATGAAAAATATTCCCATCGAAACCGGGGAGATCGAGGAAATGATGAACGGGTAAAATTTTTTATCAATGATATTAGGCTGTCACACCATTTCACCCTGCCACTTTTTGTCAAAATTTTAACACTTTTCAGATATAACCCTCCATTTAGGATTATTTAAAACAATCCGGAATGTTGTCTATCTTTTTGATATTAAATAGAATTTTTAATAAATACCCTGGTAAAGAAAGGATGGCACTACTTTTGCTTGCATCGTAAAAAGGAGGTACAGCTTAATGGAAGCGATTAATTCGGCCCAATTCTTTGAAGGGCACTATGAAATTCAAGAAGAAGATCTTATGTCACTGGTCGAGGAGACAATCGAAGAAGCGTACCTGGGAGATTATGATGAACCAAGTAATTTCTTCAAAGGTGCAATTTATGGTTTTTTCTTCTGTCTTCCTTTCTGGATCACTTTATTCTGGTTAATCTCCTGATCTTTGATAATTATTCACTTTTCTAATTTTAGATTAAGTGAAAGGATCGAACTGTTTATTGCGTTCCCCAAAGTTATTAGAAATGTTGCCCGTCCATAAATAAGGAAGAACTCATTTTGATCATAGGAAAAAAAATAAATTTAATGTGAAGGAGGGAATCAGTTATGAATTTATTAATACAAAAAAGAAAAACCATCACGATACCGTTAATTATAGCCCTGAGCATCTTCAGCATTATTTCAGGACCAGCCCGTGCAGCAATGATTGATACAGGTGAAATCTTCAAACAGAACCAGCACGATCTGTCACGGAACCGTATAAATATGTTTCTGGATCGCTCTGAAGTGCGAAATTATCTTGTCGCCTGGGGGATAAATCCGGATGAAGCAAGGTCACGGGTAAATAGCCTTACCGACGAGGAAGTCGAAAATATTGTATCCCGGATGGACCACCTGCCGGCAGGGGGCGATGCATTGGGTGTAATCGTTGGCGCAGGACTGCTAATATTCATTATATTACTGATTACAGATATTCTGGGTCTCACAGATGTTTTTTCCTTCGTAAAAAGTAAATAATATTTATCAAGGTCTTCGCTTGCGGAAGCCTCCCATGTTAAGGTCGTTACAGGAGGTGGTATATGAAAAAAACTGTGATAACAAGACATTCTCAACGGTTATCTCAGCAACAGTACGGAAGATTTACTCCTCTGAATAAGCTTGTCCACTTTACCCCTGGTGAACATTTTGGACAGTAAGGAGTGTTCCCCCATCCACAACGCCATCATTGATCGTCTGGCTTCCTGCGAGATGAATGGTCCCAGTGATGCGGCCTCCACCAGTTTAATCCATGCTTTAATTTTGCGGGCTTTGTAATATTTTAAAATGGCATCTAAATTTTTTTCAACCATGGGTTTCAGTGTTGGCCCGTCCATTAACCCCACAATATCCAACTCTGTCTGATACAGGGTTACCATCTGGTTGATCATCTCGATCGACTTTTGGCTGATACGCTCCTGGTCCAGACAGCATACGATTTTGCGGATTTGTTTTTCTTCTTTCACAACAAGAACCGAACATGTTGCATTATTGGCAACTTTTTGGGGAAGATTTATCGCGCCTTCCCATTGACAATCCCCCTCTTTATTACAACCCATGGCAATCAAATCACTGTCGTTTTCCTGGGATTGAGCCAATATTTCCTTGACCGGGTTGCCGGATCTTAACACTATTTTTAAATCTTTCCTGGCTCCCCGGCATACATACAACTCTTCCCACATCCCTCTTTTAACCTCGACGAACTCATACTTACACAATCGTTTTTCATAAGGTGACTCTTCTTTTTCAAAATGATCAAGAAAGTTCCGTCGATAATTCCTCAACTTTTCGGCGAGAGGGTGTTTAAATTCAGCACAGTTCGATGACCTGCCGATTTCCGTTGCTTTGGGTCCTACACCAAGCAAAGTGACATCCGCCCAAGTGTTCCCTGCCAGTTTGGCCACATCTTTGACAACACGGTCACTGTAAGGATGTTGATCTACCGCTACAAGTATTCTCATAATAACCTCTCTTGATGTTTATTTAGTCATTCATTGCCAGCAAATAAGGATTGGAGATGGAATATGCCCCAACAATTGAAACCAATCGCTCTTTTTGCTTATGGTGTGATGGAGCGGAAATGCCAGCAATCCATAGTCCCGCAGCGCATCACCGATTTCTTCCGGCGAACCCTGAATCGTCAGACAATTTTCAGGGGGCAATTGATTTTCTACCAATATCTCTTCTACCGCACTTAGTGTCCCATTGATTTCTTTTTTAGCGCCAGAGGACAGTTGTCCCGGTTCCTGAAATTCACAATAAACCAGATCAAGCTTGAGCTTCACACCTTTAAATATTTTTAAAAACATGGAAATTAGCTTTTTGGACTCTATTTCACTTCGTACAATCAGCGCAACTTTTTCGATATCGACCAGATTTTTAACGATAATGACCGGGCAGGGAATATGCCTGTATAGCCTTGAATTTATTTTATCGAAGAGTTTTTTTGCGGCAAAGCTATGGAGTGATCCTTCCACAAACAGATCATAAGATTCCCTTTGAATCTCTCGGAGAACTTCATTTTCACGATCTCCAAAAAGCATTTTGGGAGCGTCCAGTCTGGGACATGAAGATTTCTCCGCCTTGATCAATTGTGCGATTTCAAATTCCCCTGTTTGTAGCATCGTATTCTCCCAGGTTCTGCGTACCCATCCGGTACCTGGTGCATGCCCGTCATGGTCAGGTTCCTCCACATGAACCGTATGCAGTTTCATATTAATGATATGGGTCAATTGACATGCATACCTGAGTGCGATACTCGATGCCAAATCTGCATCAAGGTAAACGAGTGTTCTTATCATGATGATTCCCCCTTTAACTGAGTATACAGAACCTCCAGAAAAGCATCCATTATGGAGGCTGGGCATAAAAAACTATACGCCTTTATTTATCTTGCGTGCCGCTTTTGCGACAACTTCTTTGATTTCGCCGATCTTAAAAGGTTTTGCCAAAAAATCGAAAACTCCTTTTTTAAAAGATTCTTTGGCGGTCTCCATGGTGGCAAAACCGGTGATAACAATCACTTCGGTTACAGGAGATCGATTCTTTACCCGAGTTAAAAATTCCATACCATCGAGTCCTTCCATTTTTAGGTCGGTGATAACGATATCGAAATTTTGTTCCATGATTCGGTTTGAGGCTTCCAGACTTCGAGAAAAGGCCTCAACTTCGTACCCTGACTTTTCCAAAGCCGGCTTTAAACGTTTCAGGACTATTGGTTCGTCATCCAGAATAAGGATTTTTGTTTTTACTTCATCGCCCATGATACCTCCCTTAAATGTTTGGTCAAAGGTTCCCGGTTTCAGGGTTATAATACAGCAGCAAAAAGCTGGAAAGAGAGAAAATCAGAAGTTTGGAAATTACGGGTTTGCCTGCACTCTTTCCTTCTAACTTTCTTAACTTCTTGCGAAATAAAGATATTAAACCGTGAACCTTGAACCGCTCAACCTGTTTTAGATATGATTATTTTTCAGATCTTGAAAGATATTCTTAAGTCTTGCAATTTCCTGTTCATGATTCATTTTAACATCAAGCTGACGTGTAAATGCGACCAATAACCCCAGGATACTCATCTTCTTTTCCATCATCTCAAGTTCTAATTTTTTAATTCGGGCAACAACCAAATCCCCTCGAATATCGATGCGAAAATCGTTTTTTGCAAGAATCTCCGCAATCAGTTGGGCCCTGCGCGACCTGCGTGATATGTCGGTTACACCGCCAAGGAACCGAAAATAAGCATAGTTGTCATTCAAGTTTTTATCGATATGGGCTACAACCATATTGAAGTGATATCCAAGTCGTAGGTTAATATTGACATATTCTTTTGATAACACCGCAAGATTCTGCCCCACATATTTTGGCGTTGCCATAGATGATGAAAATGTACGGGTCAGACTCGACATGAAACTGCCGAAATCTACGGACATCGGCTCCGTATCCCAAGCGCCGGGCACTGAGAGTCCTTTCAGAAATGCTTTCATCGGGACGGAGATGACTTCTTGAGGCTTAACCGCTGAAACGCTTGCCGGTCCACTGATGCCCCCTCCGATATCGATCAAAATAAGGTCCAACGGGATATCGAATTTCAGTTTCCTGCCGGTGCCAGCCGTATCACCGATTTTGGCATATTCCAGCGCGATCAGTTCTTCAACAGCTTTCTCATGGACATATCGCGTAATATCATGCAGCGTTTTACATCCTGACGGTATAAAGTTTTTTTCAGAAGGATCCAACAGGTTCAATGGCACAATTTTTTTCAGAACTCTTTGCAACAACCGGTATTCATATGTCGTTTCAAAACTCTCCTCGGCGAATTCGTAATAGCACAATGCTTTAACCGCTCCTTCATAAATCACATTTTCCCGTGCATCCACAGTGATGGTCTGGCCCGGGTGCAGAAGTTGGGTTGCAACACCTGTGTTCACAATGGTCGGCACTCTGAATTCTCTGGCAATGGTTGCCATATGACCGGTTGGAGAGCCTACATCGGTAATGATGGCACTGGCTTTTTTAATGACCTTTCCCAACCGGGGAGATGAATAGGCGGTAACCAAAACGGCGTCGTTGGGAAAACGATCAAGCTCCTCTTCGGTCTTGACCAGAAAAACTTTGCCGGTGGAAATTCCTTCTTGAGCAATGGATCCTCTGTCACGGAATATGACAGGAAAATCATCTAAAACAGATGAAATGTCACACACCAGTTTTGCAACCTGATCTTTAATATTGAGAGATCTGGCTTGTAAAATTACCAGGTTTTCTTCGTGATCAATGACCCATTCGATATCCTGGGGTTTTTTAAAATACCGTTCAATCTTCAACCCTGCTTCCGCGATCTGTTGGATCTGTTCATCGGCAAGACAGCTCTGTGTCTGAAGATCTTGATGAACCTTAAGTATATCCGTCCCGCCGCCTTTTTTGGGCACCAGCAATTCGGGTTTGCGGACGACATCCAGAGATTTTAGCGGATACGGCTCTTCCCGACCGATGGTATATAAATCCGCCCTTACCTCTCCGGCTACTACAGGCGCACCCAGTCCCCAGGCTGCATTAATCATCATAACGTCACGATCCAGAGCTCTTGGATCGAGGGTGTAAAGAACACCGCTGACCTTGGCGCCAACCATCAACTGGCATGCCACCGCCATGGTTTCCTGATAGTCTAAAAGTCCTTTCTGCCTTCTGTATTCCATCACAGAATCGGAAAACAGACTGGCGAGGATGGATTTATAGGCCTGTAAAATATTTCCGCGCGGTTCATTGAGAAGACTCAGATACTGTCCCGCAAAGGTATGTTCCCTGTCCTCGCCAATGGCGCTGCTGCGAAGGGCAAGCAGTGTGTCTTCGGGGTTTACGCCCTGATAGAGTCTATCCAGGCTTTCATGAATCTCCTTTTGTAAAGGTGGGGGGACCGTTCCTTCCAGGATGAGTCTTCGAATCTCCTCTGTGGCCAGATTTTTGGACGCATCTCCCTTTTTCCATATGGTGTTTAATTCTTCCATTTTTGTTTGGAGATGATTGAATTCCACGTATGCCCAGAAGGCCCGGATGGTGATGGCAAAGCCTTCCGGCGTCTTTAGACCGAGAAGGTTTTTAATTTCTGCCAGGTGAGCGTTTTTCACTCCGACGACATCCGTAAAATCATCTGTTATCAAGCTATAGGGCATGGTAAATTCCGCTCGAGGGATGACCGGTCTTCCGGCCAACTCCTCTTCTATATCTCCGCTAATGGCGCCAAAGGCGTCATAAAGGTTCAGATATTTTTTGGACGCCATGGCATTTAGGTTGTATATGAGTTTATAAACAATATCCGCAACATGATGGCATGAAGAACGAATGTATTGCTGGTCGAAAATGTAAGCGCCGCCCAACTTGGTCCCCATCTCGGCCATGAGTTCCAATACCTGGTTGTTGTATTCCAGAATTTTCTGAAATACGCCGAAAAGAACGGTAAAAGGCACCTGTGGAGCAGATTTCCTGGGGTCTTTAAACACCGTTTTTATCCATTTTGTGAATGTGCTCATGAATAACCATCCATTTAGTGAGCGCCACCGCCTTTACCGGTTCCAAAAAAGAAATCCATGGCCAAGCCAGCGGCAACGGCGATCAAAACCGCAAAAAAACCATATAAAAGGCTATGATTGAATGCCAGCGAAGACAGCATTAAAGGAATCCCCTCTTCTTTCACGCTGAGTTGATTCTTTAAATTATCTACGGTATGGCCGTTGTGAATCTCTATTACCCTTATCTGATATTCTCCGGCGGATATTTGCGGCGGTATCCAAATTTTGGCAATAAAAGATTTTTCTTTTTCGTTTTTTTGCTCGAAACTGATTTCCCCCGGATGAGAAGCATAGAGTCCTTGATTTTGTTTTAATTTCAAAAATTCATCGGCCAGGGAATCCCTTTCCTCTGCCGGCGCACCTATCTCCATTTCATTTTTCAAATATTCAAAACCGATTCCAAGTTTTTCCAAGGTATTTGGATCTGTCGCAGCCGATTCCATCCTCCCAATGGAGGAATACAGAATATAGAAATTCGGCACCTTTTTGAAATGTACATCACCCTGATTCATCCACAAAAGACCCAATGCCTTTCCCTTCTTTTTCAATGTTAATTCTTCCTGCTTTCCGCTGACAACAACCGCGACGTCATTTTCGACGCCGGCCTTTCCTGAAACGGTTAATTGTGTGCCGTTAAAAAAAGTGCCGATGGCAATAAGATTGGGCTCGAATTTCGTTGTGGCAGGCTCTGTTGAACAAGCAAGTTGAAGATGCCAAATAAAGGATGCGACCATAATGACCACGGGTATGCGAATTCTGCTCCATATCATTTTAATGGCCTCCTATAAATGCTAACATAACATGCGGTGTGAGTAAAAGATCAAGAAGCATTTTAGCCATGACAATCAAAACCAGTGAGGCTAAAAGGATCTTCAATTGATCCCCCTTGAGTCTTTTGCTGATTTTGGCGCCGAACTGTGCCCCCAGTGTAGACCCCAGTAAAAGGATCAATGCCAGAATAAAGTCGACGGTATGATTACTGTAAGATTGCATGATGGTTACGTCGACACAGGTAAAAAGAATCTGAAAAAGGCTGGTCCCAACGACCACATGCATGGGCATCCGCAACAGATAAACCATCACCGGCACCATGATAAACCCTCCGCCGACACCCATAATTGCTGCCAAAATTCCCACAAAAATTCCCAGTACCAGCGGCATCAGGACGGAAAGTCTTACCCCTGACTTTTCAAAGTTGGTTTGCCACGGCAGTTTGCTGATTAATTGTGCGTATTTTGACTTCTTTTTCTGAATTTTTGCTGATGTTCTATTTTTTCTTAATGCCTGAAGGCTTTCTATGAACATATACGATCCGACAAAACCGAGCATCAAAACATAGGTGATCCTGATTAGGAAATCCGCATTTCCCATCTGCCTTAAAACCTTGATGACCTGAACACCCAACGTACCGCCCGCAACACCACCGATCAAAAGCAACATACCCATTTTGAAATCAACATTTCCCATTTTGTAATGTGCCAGAGTCCCGGAAGTGGACGCACCGACGATCTGGTTGGAATCCGATGCAGCTGCAACGGTGGGGGGTATGCCGATCATAATCAAAAGGGGCGTCATTAAAAATCCGCCGCCGACCCCAAAAATTCCCGATAGAATTCCCACAAGGCCGCCCAAACCAAAAATAAGCAATACATTCACACTATTCCCGGCGATCGGTAAATACAGGTGAAACATCATCTTCTCCTTTTCTTTTTTTTAACGATTTTCTTTTCATGCACGACTTCAATGCGGCAATCGATCCTGTGGCGTATTTTTTCCAGAAGATTTTCAAAATCCTCAAGGCGCCCATCCTGGGGAGTGGGGGATCCCACAACCAGCATGGTGATCTTGTTCTCTCTGACGAACTTAACCAGCTCATTTTCGTACTGTCCGTGAGTGATATAGTAATCGACGGGTATGCCGTCTGAAATCCCTGTTTCGATCAAGGATTCAAGACTTGTCTTCATTGAAGCTTCTATTTGGCGCATCAGGCTTTCATCCGATCCTTTGGCTGAGGGATCAATGACCAGAAGAAAATATAATCTGGCGTTTATCCTTTTGGATAGGTTGAGGGCGTGAACCGCAGCCCACAAACTGGTTTTTCCGGGATACAACCCCACAAGGATCTTTTCCATTAAACCCTCCTCTTTCAGGCTTTCAGCAAAATAAGTGCCAATGGAGACAATTTTTAAACTCGAAAAAAACCAAACGGTGAATAGGTGTTGTAATGAATTGATATTGCTTTTAATTTAGATGAGCCCAGTGGATGAAGCACCACCGAATATCGGGAGAAAGCGAATCTAAGACAGGGATATCAAAGCTTTTATGTTTCAAATCGAAACATTTAACCGAAATATTAAATTTATATAACAGAATAAAAGGGTTGCAACGAAATGATACGACCAGAATGTTTCATTATGAAAAAAGTTTAAATAGAGGAAGGTTGGGGTTCAGCTTTTATCCGGCAGGCCGTATTTTTTCATTTTTCGCCACAATGTGGTACGGGGCAGATTGAGTATCTTGGAACTTAAGTTTTTGTTATAATCCGTTTTATCCAGGACTTTAGCGATATGATGTTTTTCCACTTCTTCAAGCGCAAGAAGTCCCTCTCCTTTGAACGTGTTAAATTCCAGCTTTTGGAGGTCCTGGGGCAAATCGACGATGCGTATGACGTCGCTTTCGGCAAGGGCAACGGAACGCTGAATAATATTTTCCAGTTCTCGTACATTGCCTGGAAAATTGTAATGCATTAGAATCTCGAGAGCATCGGATGACATTCCTTTCATTTTCTTCTCAAAGGGACGGCTGTATTTTTCGATAAAATGGGAGACCAGCATAGGGATATCATCTTTTCTTTCACACAGTCGAGGAATCCTTAATGTGACCACATTCAGACGATAAAACAGATCTTCACGAAAAGATCCTTCGGCTGTGGCTTTTTTGATATCTTTGTTGCTGGCGGAAATGAGGCGAATATCCAGATTGACAGGTGTGGTCCCACCCACACGCAGTATTTGTTTCTCCTGGATAACATGCAGAACCTTGACCTGCATGGAATGAGGCATTTCTCCGATTTCATCGAGAAAAAGGGTTCCACCGTCTGCAGATTCAATGAGACCGATCTTTGTGACAGATGCACCGGTAAAAGCGCCTTTTTCATGGCCGAACAGTTCGTTGCAGATCAGTTCTTCCGTGAATCCCCCGCAATTGAAAGATATAAACGGACGATTCTTTCTCGGGCTCAATCGGTGAATCGACCTGGCCACGAGCTCCTTTCCAGTACCGCTTTCGCCCTGTAAAAGAATATTGCAGTTCACAACAGCGACTTTCTTGATCATAGCGAAAATTTCCTGCATCGCAGGGCTGGTACCGATAAAACCCTTTAAGATATCCTGTCCGTCAACAGCTTGCCTTAAGCGCCGATTCTCCTCCCGCAGTCCTATTTTTTCTCTTGCGCCGCTGGTAAGCAACCGGATTTCATCCAATTTGAACGGTTTAGTCACATAGTGATAGGCCCCTATTTTAATGGCGCTGATGGCCGAGTCGATGGATCCATAACCCGTAATGATGACGACTTCCACATTGTCATAACGCTTTTTAATTTTGGACAGGATATCCATGCCGTCTACATCCGGAAGTTTTAAATCGAGGAATATGATATTAAACGGTTCCTGAACCATGCGTCCCCAAAAAGATTCGCCCTGCTGAAAGGCTTCCACATGATATCCATCTTTTTCAAGGGCCTTTTGGAGGCGTCGGCATACCGTTATTTCATCATCAATGACGGCAATTCTAAGCTGCATAATCCGCTTCCTTCTCATCATTTACGGCAATCGGCAAATAAATTGAAAACATGGTCCCGATGTTAATCTCGCTTTTTACTTCGACGTAACCGCCGTGTGTCCGAATTATACCATATACGAGGGAAAGCCCCAGACCTGTTCCCCTGCCAACGGGCTTGGTGGTATAAAACGGATCAAAGATATGCTTCATATCTTCCGGCTTTATCCCGATTCCGGTATCCGAAAAATCGATTCTTATATACCCATCCGGCCCGGGTCCGGTGCGGATGGTAATGATATTTTCTCCGGACAAATCTTTCATGGCTTGAATCGAATTTAAAAGAATATTAATAAAAGCTTGCTGCAGATCTTGGCTTCTTCCTTTAATAGGAGGCAGATTTTCATTGTCTTCTCTTTTTAACTGGATACCGGTCACCATAATCTGATTCTTTATAAGTTTAATCGTTCGATCCAAAACGTCATCAATACTCAGTTCCAATAATAACGGACGTTCGGTCCTTGAAAATTCCAGCAGATTTTTAACCACCTGGCTGGCCCTTTCTGTCTGGGCGATGATCTCCATCATCAATTCTGAAGCCTCCTCTTTTGACATCTCCGTAAATTCTTCCATTAAGCTTTCTGTGGTGAGAGAAATATTGTTTAAAGGATTGTTCAGTTCATGGGCAATACCTGAAGTAAAGGTCCCGATGGACGCCATCTTTCTCGATTGCAACAATTGTTCCTGTTTTGTTTCGAGTTGTTTGGCCATCTCATTGAATGTCTCTATCAGATGGGTCACCTCATCTTCTCTTCCCGATTCATAAACAATGGGCCTGAATGTCCCTTTTGCCGCCTCTTCAGTTGCCTTTTGCATCAAGGCGACGGGTTTGAGGATCCCTTTGGATATGAGCTGGAGAATCAACACCATAAATACGATGAAACTGATCAAGAAAACCACTGGAATGATTCCGATCCGATGGATGTCCTTTTGAATTCGATGGCGTTTGGTGGTGATAAGCTCGTTGGCAAAATCGACCATTTTTTTGCCTTTATCCCGGATCATGTCCACATTGAGTTCCGTGTTTTCACTCTTAACACGCCTCATATCTTCATCTAATATGATTTTGTAACGCTTCAGGTCGCCCTGAAATTCTAAAAACCTATCGGATCCGACAACTCGGACAACATCTTTGGCAAGCTCACTCGAAAAGTCTTCGATTTTAAAGAAATAAAATATGATTTCATTAAGACTGCCGATGTCTTTAAAATAAATAAAATTTTTCTCATAGCGTCTCATTTCGAGGATATTGTCGCGAAAATCATCAAATTTTTGAATAATTTCCATCTTTTCCTGAAGGGAAAATATATAATGATAATAGATCACATGAAGTACACCAATGAACGCCAGACAGACAATCAACAAGACCATAACCTTACTTTTTATCGTTTTCATTACGAGATTCCTACAGCGTAAAAAAATCAATTAAAGCATCTTCAAAATACGACGTAGTGCCAGACGAATAAGTAAAACATATCACCCAAAAATATTACGGGCAAGGCAATTTCAGTTTCTGAGACGGCCTCAGTCTCATCCGCCATGAAAGGGTGTCGAATAACTCCCCTGACACCGCTTTAATTATGAGACATTTCATATGATTTTCCATCTGGACATGCATCAGGATATGCGTTCTTATCAGCGATATAGGGTCGAATCGTCAATGCTTTGCCGTCTGTGGACATGGATATGGCGCCGTTAATGGCGGTGCCGAGCATTCGACAATTATGATTTTGGTATCGTTTTAAAACCGGCGGGTGGGGAAATCCGAATCTGCTTTTCCAACTCGATGATATGACGACAACCTCGGGCTTCACATTTTCCAGGAATCTTTCGGTGCTTGATGTTTTGCTGCCGTGATGCGGCGCCAAAAGAACCGTGCTTTTCAATCGATCGCCAACCGTCGAAACCAACTCATATTCCGCCGGAGCCTTGACATCACCGGGAAACAGAAAGGATACCTTCCCGAACGTCACTTTTAATACCAATGAATTGTTGTCCAAGTTGCGCCACGTTCCCATCCGGCTTTTTTCACTAAAATCCACAGGCGGATACAATACATCGATATGAACCCCGTTGATATCGTGAACACCGATGATGTTTTGATACGCCGGCATTTGAACATTGTTGTTTTTAACGGTTTCCATAAATAATCGATACCCAAAGGTATTGGCGGCGTCATGGTTCGTCCATACATCTTTAACTTGGAAATGCTCCGCGATATAGATCAGGCCGTTTAAATGATCGCTGTTGGCATGGGAGAGAACCAGGGTATCAACGGTACGGATCTTTTTTCGCCATAAAAACGGCGCAACGATGCTTGAACCCACATCAAACACACGATTGTCGGAAAACCCGCCGCCGTCTATCAGCATGGTATGTCCGTGCGGAAGTTCCAAAAGCGCGGCATTGCCGTGTCCAACGTCGATCATGGTTACCTTTAGACCATCACGCCAATGCCGCTGATACAACCAATAACCGGTGTCAACACCAAATATCAAAACCAATAGCAGGGCAAAAATAGCCACATGTTTTTGAATTGATTTTTTGCCTTGTATGCCCCGGTTTTGATCTAAATCCCCAGGCGTTCGCGGTTGAACACTTATTAAGTTGAACAACACCCAAAACAGCCCGTAGAAACAGAATATCTCAAGGTAATTGGGAGTTACGGTGTTAATCGCCGCAAAAGGCCACTCTGACAAAAAATTGATGATTTTTATAACGTATTCCAACACCGCTGAGCATATGTTAAAACAAACCATCGCGCCGGAAACCGTCAATGGATATATAAATACGGCTGTTATCCCCAATGGAACCACCACAAAACCAATCGCCGGAATAAAGATAAAATTTGCCGGAAGCCCGATCAACGAGATCTGATTGAAATAATGCATCACAAGAGGCAAGGTACCGACGATGGCAAGCATCGATGTCATGAAAAAGTAATAAAGTTTTTTACCAGCCTTTATCCCTTTTTGCTCCTGGGCTCTGTTTTCAGCGGAGGACCATGGTATCTGAACTTTGGAAAGACCGTATATAATGGCAAAAACCGCAGTAAAGGAAAGCTGAAATGAAATTGTAAAAACAGAGGGTGGGTGAACCATCAGAATCAGCATTGCCGCCACGGCCAGCGTATTCATGAGGTCATGCTCTCTTTCAAATAAAAACGTCATCAGAAATATGGTCACCATAATCACTGCCCGTTGGGTGGACGGCGACATTCCCGAAAGAAGACCATACACCACCACCGGAACAACAGATAGGATAACGGCCCCCTTTTTTGTCCAGGCGCGCCATAACAAAAATGGAAAAAAAGACAAAATCCACCTGAAAAACAAAAATGAAACGGTTGCGACAATACCGATGTGAAGCCCTGAAATGGCCAGAAGATGTCCGGCACCGACCCGGTTGAAAGCCTTTCTTAATTCAGGGGATATCGCATTTCGATCCCCTATGATCAGCGCTTTTAGCACACCCTGCTGCTCTTTATCTCCGGTTCGGTCGATAAGACTTGAAATCCGATGACGTGCCCTCTCAATGATTACGCCCATCCCTTTTGTCGAATTTTTTTCGGCCAGGGTCAGTTTGTGCTCCGAAACATAGGCACTCCCCCAAACTTTTTTGAAAGCCATATATTGTTTATAATCAAATCCTCCGGGATTATTAAAATTTCGAATGGATCTTATTTTCCCCAAAAAAACAATCCGATCTCCTTTTGACAGGCTGGGAGCATCTCCCGCAACAGTCAACCGAATCCTTCCCTTGACAGGAAATGGCTCGCCCTTGCTTTGAAGAAAATCTGTACGAAGAATACATTTCTGACGGTTTAAATACTTTCCATCGGATTGATCGATAACACCCGAAATTCTCCAGGGATGGGTGTCCATAAAATGGATGACATGGTTGGAAGGAAATGTTGGGGCCGACCATGGTTGCACGGACAGATAGCCTGAGGCCAGCAAAAGAAGAAGGGGAGAAATCCGGGCGGTGCGTTTTTTTATGATGAAAAAGACAAGTGTGGCTGCATATATCGAAACAACGATAAGCATCCAGGTACCATATCCCGGAAACCGGACACCGATGAAAATTCCTGAAATCATCGAGAAAAGGAGCGGAATAGCCGGACGGGAATAAAACGTTGTGGTTCCCATTTATCTCATTTAAATCTATGCCTTTACGCGCCGGATAGCAGCCCCGAGTTGAGAAAACTTTTTTTCGATACTTTCATAGCCACGATCCAGATGATACACGCGATGGACCTCTGTCGTGCCTTTTGCCACCAGCCCGGCCAGAATCAACGAAGCACTGGCCCTTAAATCCGATGCCATGACCGGTGCACCGTACAGCATCGGCACGCCTGTAATCATCGCAGTATTTCCTGAAACTTTGATGTCCGCACCCATTCGCTTCAGTTCACTGACATGGATTAACCGGTTTTCAAATATGGTTTCAGAAATCATGCTAAACCCTTTGGCAACCGACATCAGCACCATAAACTGGGCCTGCATATCTGTGGGAAATCCCGGATAAGGCAGCGTTTTTACATCAACACTTTCGATTGCATCCGTCCCTTTAACCTGTATGCGCTTATCCTTGACGAGTACTTCGGCACCACAAAGTCTGAGCTTGTGAATAACTGCTTCCAAATGATCGGGCTCACAATCCAAAAGGGTCACATTCCCTCCGGTCAGGGCTGCCGAAACCATAAAAGTACCGGCTTCTATTCGGTCAGGAATAATGGTGACCGATACGGGTTCCAACACGGATACGCCTTCGATGGTGATGACCGATGTGCCTGCCCCTTCGATTTTGGCCCCCATCCGTTTTAAAACATCGGCCAGCGCGATAACTTCAGGCTCTCGGGCCGCGTTCCTCAGCACGGTAATGCCTTCAGCCAGAACAGCGGCCATCATAAGGTTTTCGGTTCCGGTTACGGTGGGAATGTCCATATAAATCTCTTCTCCTTTGAGACGATCCGCTGCAGCTTCTACGTAACCGTGTTTTAATTCAATCCTGGCACCGAGACCGGCAAGCCCTTTTAAATGCAGATTTATGGGACGCGCACCGATTGCACATCCTCCGGGCAAAGACACCCGTGCTTTTTTAAGCCTGGCCACCAGGGGGCCAAGGACCAGAATTGAAGCTCTCATTTTTCTAACGAGATCATAAGGCGCCTCATGATGACACACACCGCCGGAATCTATTCGAACAGTATCTCCGTCTGTCTCCAGCCGGGCGCCGAGATTTGAAAGTAAATCTTTGGTACTCTGGATATCTTTAAGGTTCGGAACATTGGTGTATGTATTCCATCCATCGGTAAGTAATGAGGAAAAGAGGATGGGAAGGGCGGCATTTTTTGCTCCGCTGATCCTTACTTTCCCTTCGAGATAACGCCTGCCTTCTACGATGATTTTGTCCATCTATCCCTCTTTTAAATAAAAAAGCGCTTTCCCGGCTTTATGACGAGGCAAGCGCTTTTAAGACAGAAAAACAACCAGATGTTAATGGTGATGTTCGCCATTCTTCTTGGATGCATCAATGGCGGCCTTGATGATACAATAGGTCATACCAATACCTAAAATGGTGAGCGCATACCAAAGGCCACCCATAAAAACCGTATGGCCCATGTCCCAGATCCATTCAAAATTAAAAGGAAACATAATCTATCCTCCTGACCGCTTTATGCTTCAGCCGGCTTTAAATCCTGTTTTAACTCGACCGCTGTTTCAACCCCCGTCTCTTTTTCCGGTAAGGGTTCGATGGGGTTTAATTCCGGTTCATTGGGGAATACCGGCAGATAGCGGTAGGAAACGGCTATAAGGATGATACCGTATGCCACCGGGAGTATGGTTGTCGCAACTTCCTGCCAGCTCGGAAAATACATGGCCCAGGTATCAAAAGTCATTACGGGGACAGCCATTACCTGTAGCACCATTACCCAGCGATTGAGACAAACTCCGAT
>Ga0210105_1000006_pt1 | contig 33505 bp, 21 predicted proteins | sample RushSE_TuleC_D2_FD_185569 | JGI IMG/M metagenome (GOLD analysis project Ga0210105, IMG submission 185569) | Wetland microbial communities from San Francisco Bay, California, USA, that impact long-term carbon sequestration - RushSE_TuleC_D2 (SPAdes) | ecosystem: Environmental > Aquatic > Marine >... | reverse complement strand
ATCCGTATGAACACGCAATTTGGAGAGTAACTCTTTACCGCCCCGGTATTCCAAGGGTTTGGGCTCGGTAAGGATGCTGACTTCGATATCCACCCGATCCAGTTCATCTTTTTTTAAAGGTGGAAAACGGGGGTCATTGAAAGCGGCATTCACGGCATTTCGCTTGATTCCGTCGAGGATGCAGTCCGTAGAATCCAGGTTGCCGATACAACCCCGTAATTGCTTATTAATGGTCAGTGTCACAAAGGTACCCCTGCGGTCCTGAAAGGCCTCGTCCGTCATAGAATCAGGATCAACTCTGTTCGAACTTTTTCCAAGCCTTTCCGCGATGGTCTGCCGGGCCAGTTTTACCAGTGTTTGGCCCTGCTGCATGTTCAAAGATTGAGGGGAGTCCAAACGGATCTTCATAGATGAACCTCCATAAAAGGCAATGGCCGCATATCCGACAACATTCAAACGATCCCCTGCTGTGTCCCCGCTGTTGGAATAATGGAGAAGAAGAGGATGCCAGTTGTGTCGACGGGCCATGTTTATTACAGTGAGAATCGATGTCATACCGCAGGCCGCATTCTCACGATTTATCAATTTATCGGCTTTGAGATTCAATATCATCTCGATGGTTTCTCGATCTCTGACAGCAGCTTCCCGGTAAGGCAGGTAATGTGACAAATCTGAACTGGCCACCAAAAGGGTGTTTTGATCCAGCAAAGGATCAAGCGCGTCCGCAGCCTTCCCGGATAGTCCCTGACCATGACCGAACACAATCGGTATAAGATCAAAATTTTTTAGCAAATACTGAAAAAAAGGAAGAACCACCTCCACGGAGTGCTCGAGCTGGTCGGAAACCTGAATTGCCCGGAACAGATATTTCTTCTGACGCAGCAGAGTGGCATCCCCATTCAATGAAATCGACCCCATAGGGGTTTCATATGCGGACACATCGCTGATCGCACATCCTTGAAAGCCGACACGATGGTCCGGACCCATAACAATGACCCTCCTGAATTGATTTTTTTGGAGAACCAATGAGATATGTGCCGTTGTCCATCCGGAATAGATATAACCGGCATGGGGTACAATAAGTGCTTTGAGGGATGAATTTGAGGGTTGATTGATTTGAATCGGTTTAACCCGGCCAAGGAGTTGCTTAATGAAAATCTCTAATTCACTGCGCGTGTCCGGGTAAAACCTTCCGGCATATACCGGTTTTCGAATATTATCGGCATCTGCCGTGCCGATCGCAGCAAAACATGCAATAAAAAAAGAAAGAACCGTCATTAAAAAAGGATTGAAGTTTTTCTTCATGGCCATCCCGCTGTATTCTAAGATCCGCATGTTGGAATAAAAGCTTACAGTCCGCGCACTTCACTGTCAAGTAAAGATCCCGGGCATACCGAAGATCCTGCAACGCGGGGAGGGTCTCCAAGTTAATTCGCTTCTCTCAGAATTGGAATGATGGAAGAGTGGAATGGTGGAATAATGGGTTTTGGGACAATGGGGTGTTTGGAAAATTTCGAATTTGAAATCAACATTCCAATATTCCATCATTCCATCATTCCATGGAAGTGGCATAAACCTGGAACCATTAAAAGATTTTTAATTTCAATCAATTGTAGAATATCCGAGACGTTAGCCGCCGACATGAACGATCTTGGAAGCACCCACCAGGACCGCCTTTTTCTTTAATTCCGGGAGCATTTCACGAAGGATCTCATATGTCACATCATGTGGATGTGCAATGCCGATGGCTTCACCATGACTACCGGCAACCTGTATGAGACGGCGTATCTGTTTGCGAATAAAATCAGGATCCGGTATGTGATCTAAAAAAACATCTTTTTGCGCAAAGGGAATTTGAAACAAATCTGCCGAGGGCTTGCAGAGCGTATCGGCGGTCGTACGACTGTCAATAAAAAAAAGCCTTTTGTTCTTCAAAACAGAAAAAACGTGGTGGAGCTGAGGGGAAACCGTCGTCATCTTTGATCCCATGTGATTGTTTACACCTTTGACAAAAGGAACAGAATCCAGGTCATCATTGAGCTGGCTGATGAGCTGATCCGGAGACATCGAAGTTAGAAGAACCCCGGGACCGGGATCAACCAAAGGATATTCATCGGGCTCCATGGGAAGATGCAGCATCACGTCGAACCCTCTGGAATTTGCAGACCTGGCAATGCTTTTATTATGGGTGCTGTGAGGGAGTATTGAAAATGTCAACACCGCGTCAAGGTCGAGGAATTTTTTTGCGATATGTTTGTCATATCCGATGTCATCAATAATAATGGCAATTTTGGGCAATATTATGGTCGCCTTGGGAGCGGTTTTTGGAATCGCCTTTCTGGGGGGAATATCATTTTTCGGATAGATTTCAAATTTTGGCGTTCGGGTGACCTTGTGTTTTACAGCCGGCACTGTTGGGGAACTGTGAGATATAAAATTGCGCATCAAAACGCCGGCAACAACGACCAGAAACATCAGAACGCCAAGCCCGGCAACAGCCTTTAACAGGTAGGCTTTTTGAATACTGCGCTTCCCTGCTTTTTTTATCGGTTTTTTCGGGCGCGGTCTTTTTCTTGCAGCCATACCTTATTTCTGAACATTTTTGAATATGTCATAGCTCAAGAGAATATCGAGCGCACGCGCCACCTGATTATCCGTCAGCAGCTGTTCTGGCTTAAGCTCTCCATACCTGAATTTGGTCTTTTCCATTTCCAGTTTTTTCTGCTTTTTTCCCTTATCGTCTCCTTTTGTTTTCTTGTCTTGATCTTTTTCAGGCACCGCTTCGAGATGATTTTGAAGATCCTTTTCCTTTATAAAATCCTCACTGATATCATCCACATCTTCCTTATCATTTAACCTTCTTTTTACAAGGATATCCGGTTCAATACCCTTGGCCTGTATTGAGCGACCGCTGGGAGTATAATACCTCGCAATCGTCAGTTTAAGACCGTAACCGTCCCTTAATTTTTCTACGGATTGGACCGAACCTTTGCCAAAGGAGGTCGTCCCCAGTATCAGCGCACGTTTTTGATCCTGAAGTGCACCGGCTACGATTTCCGAAGCGCTGGCACTCCCGCCGTTGATTAATACAACCATGGGATATTTTCGTTTTGTTTTGTTGGTCGTTGCTTTGAAAATTTGGGCATTTTTCCCCTCCCGTCCCTTGATTGAAAGAATCTGTCCATCTTCGACAAAAAGATCTGTAACCTCGAGTGCCTGGTTAAGAAGTCCGCCCGGATTGTCACGAAGATCGAGAATCAACCCTTTTATAGGCATTTTTCCAGCTTCGAGGTTTTCCAGAGCGGTTACCAGGTCATCGGTGGTATTGTCTCTGAAATTGGTAATCCAGATGTATCCGTATCCGGGTTTCAAAACAACGGCTTTGACACTTTCAACTGGGATAACATCCCGGACAAGCTTGAAATCGATCGGTTCTATGCTATCTTCCCGGGCAATGGTAACCACGACTTCAGTTCCTTTGGGGCCTCTGATCATTTTAACCGCTTCTCGCAAATCCCGGGTAGGATTACCGTCAACCTTTACGATTTTGTCGCCGGCTATTATTCCGGCCTTGTAAGCCGGTGTTCCCTCAATGGGAGATACCACCGTAACAAAGCCATCTCGCATGGAAATACTGACGCCAATACCCGTAAATTCGCCCTGTGTGTCGATCTGCAGTTCTTTGAAGTCATCCGGAGACAGCAAAGAAGAATGAGGGTCAAGGGCATGGACCATCCCTTGAATGGCCTTTTCGATCAATTCTTTTGAATCAACGGGATCAACATAATTTTTTTCAACCAGTTCGATTACATCGGAAAATAATTTTAAACCTTTATACGTCTCTTCTCCCCTGGCCGAAAGATTGCGGTAGAAACCGGATCCAACGGTCACAAGGATGACAGCGATCAGTGGAACCAACCAGAGTTTAATATGTCGCTTTTTCTTAACATTCATGGAGTTTCTCCTCTGAATCCGGACTCTTCATCATGCGCTTCATTCAATCCCTTAAAAATCCGGATTAACCTTTTTTAATCCATTTCAGCGGGTCTTCAGGCTTCCCGTGATGACGCACTTCGAAATGTAAACTTGGACCGCTCATTGACCCTGAGTCTCCTACTGTGGCCACCACTTCTCCCATTTCTACCCTATCTCCTTTTGAGGCAAAGAGTTCCTGGGCATGGGCGTAAATGGTGTAGTAATTATTCCCATGGTCAATGATGATCATATTTCCGTACCCCTTGAACCATCTGGCATAAAGAATTCGACCATCACACACTGCACGGATGGGCTCGCCTCTGTCGGCTTTTATCTCGATACCGCTTCTAAAATTTATAACGTTGAACTTTTTGTCTCGATAGGGTCCGAAAAACGATATTATTTTACCCTTAACCGGCATATTTAGCAATCCTTTTAATGCGGAAAAGGTTTTTGATGAAATATCCTTTCGAGGTTCGATCAAATCAGATCCCGATTTCAAAGATGCTATGGTCCGATCCAGATCTGCCGCCGCCTGCTTCAAGGACTCAAGGGCCGCCAGTTTCAGAGATTTATTTTTTCGAATATTATCAAGCAATTCTGATCGCTTTACTCTCTCAAGAGACATAATTTCAATCTGTTTGTTAAAATCCGCCTCAGCAGTGAGCTTCTCCGCTTTCTTTTTTTTCAGTTCGATCAGTATGTGCTGAAGCTTCGCCTTATTGTCCAAAAGATTTTGCCAAATATTTTTATCATATGCCAATACCTGTTCCAAAGCCCTTTTTCGTTGGAAAAGTTCATACATGGACTGAGCAGATGCCAAAACATATATTTTCCCCAACCAATTCAGTTTATAAAGAGCGACCAGACGCCTGGATGCATAGGCTTCACTGGCTTCAATTTCTTTTTGCAAGTCTTTGGATTCAATTATATTTTTTGCAATTTCATTTTCAAAAGCGGTAATCTCTGCTTTAATGGACGAGGCTTTTTTCCCGGCTTCATCGAGTCTCAATTCGATTTCGTTTAAGCCGTTGATTATGGCGGTCTCTTTTCGGGTTACTTTCAATAATTCGGTCGTCCCTTTTTCGATTTCACGGTCGACACTCCTTGCTTTTTCCTTATACTGCGTGATGTCGCCATTGTTATCTCCCGTTCCTATAATTTCATCTTCCGGATCTTCAGCTATAATTTGCACATATCGCTTTAAATATCGGATATAACCGACCTGACCTTGGTATTGAATCTTAAGCCATTTATCATGATGTTCGAGAATTTTGATTTTTGTTCCTTTTTGAATTAACATCAGGGAGGGGCTTTGAACGTCGGGTTTGGACCGAACATTTAGCCCGTTGACGGTCACGATACCGATTTCATTGGATTGTTTGCCGGAAACATCCGGGGATTGCAGTGCGATAATAATCCCGGCTGAAGTACATGCTATTGTTTTAAAAACTGTTTTATAGAAAGAAAACACCCTATCCATCCTACAAACATGCTGCAAGCCAATATCCCAAAGAAAGTCTCCCACGAAAGAAACCTGATGGTAAACATACCCGAAGTTAAACCTTGCTCTACATTGGATGAAATGGCCATAAATAGAACAAATAATGCAGCCAACCCGATCATCCCTCCCAGTGCCCCCTGAATGAGGCCTTCCATATAGAAAGGAGCCCTGATAAATCTGTCGGTGGCACCCACCAGCCGCATGATTTCAACCTCTTCACGTCTTGAATAGAGCACCAGACGAATGGTATTGGCAACAATCAAAACGGTTGCCAAAAAGAAGAGGACACTCATCGCATATCCTGTTACTTTTAATAGATTGAGAATGTTCGTAAACCGTCCCAGCCACACTTGCCCGTATTCGACATCATCCACCAATGAAAGCGATTTGACCTGGTCGGCAAGCATTTCGACTTGATCCTTATTTTGGAAAGATTCTTTAAGCCGGACTTCAAAAGCGTCCGGAAGGGGGTTTTCTTTCAAATCATCCAGCAACGAAGATTGGTGTTTCATCTGATCTTTTAATCGTTCCAGCGCTTCTTTCTTGGAAATGAACTGAACATCCTGGACACCCTTTATATCCTGAATTTTACGTTTAATATCGAGAAGCTTTATCTCTGGAGAGTTGGGTTCAAGATAGGCCATTATCCTGATTCCCCTCTGCCAGGAATTCACGATACCGCTGACATTCACAAAAAAAAGCGCAAAAGCGCTGGCAATAAGTATGGAGATCGCGATGGTAATGATGGTCACAACGCTCAAAAATCTGTGGTCAAGAATATCCTTTATGGCCCGTTTGAAATAAATAATCATAAGAACATGTATTCAGAGAATCTGTGTTGACTGTATTTGCCCCTGCTTCAGATGAATTACCCGGCCGCCTGCTTTGCGCATAAGCTCTTTGTCGTGGGTTGCAATAACAATCGTAGCGCCTCGAATATGGTATCTTTTGAGAAGGTTAAGGATAATATCGGCAGAATCTTCGTCCAGATTTCCGGTCGGTTCATCCGCGAGTATAATTTTTGGGTCGCCGACAATAGCTCTGGCTACGGCGATTCTTTGCTGTTCTCCACCGGAAAGGGTCGGAGGTAAGGAATGGATACTCCGCTCCATGCCAACGGTTCTGAGTACACTCCTTACTTTTTTTTCGATAAATCGCCGTTTTTTACCAATTGCTTCAAGAACAATGGCAACATTGTCGAACACGGTCTTTGTAGCGATCAGCTTGTAATCCTGAAATATTATTCCGAACTTTCGGCGCAGAATCGGTATTCGATTATAAGAAATCCTCGACAGATTCATGCCGTCAATCAACACCTGACCTTCGGATACTGGCTCTCCATAGTACAATAGTTTTAATAGAGATGTTTTGCCTGCTCCGCTGGGACCGCTGATAAAGAGAAGTTCGTTCTTTGAAATGTCCAATGTGATATCGATGAGCGCTTTGACGGCGCCATAAGTCTTGTGGACATGAAACATCCGAATTATTGAGTTGTCATTCTGTTTCTCAATCATTCCATAACTTCCTGGCCGATTGCCCGGTAAAGCGTCGCCTTCGAAATCTTAAATGTATATAATGCATTGTAATAATTTGTCATGGTTCTTGAAAGAAGCGTCTGTGCAATGAGCACATCGGTTTGCGTGGCAATCTGTTCCTTGTAACGTTCCTGGTTGATCCTGAAGTTTTCTTTTGCCTGCTCAATGGCTGTTTCAACCGTTTTGATCGCCCGTTCCGCTTCCTGGGTTCTTAAATATGCCGTCTTAACCTCCAGTCGAATATTATCAATAAATTCTTTTTGTTGAAGCTGTGCTTGAACCAACCGGGAACTTTTCTCTTTGACACCATAGTTGGTTCTGCCCCATTCCCAGAAATTCCACGTTGCCACGGCCCCGATATTCCATCCACTGGGATCATATATTCCCGGACCGCCGTCGACGTCCCATTCCGTTCCTCGTTCGTAATAATTCCCCTTAAGATCGACGGTGGGATAGTAGTCTTTTTTGGCAAGTTGGTATTCTTTCTGGGAAATATCAATATCCAAATCGGCGATCTTTATTTCCAACCGATTTTTCTCGGCTTCCGAAAGGCAGTATTCAAGGGTTTCCTCAAAATGCGTATAATCAAGAACATCTTCCAAAACAACGGGTGTATCAAGGGGTCTCCGAAGGAGCGTATTGAAATTCGACTTGGCATTGTCCATGTTGTGTTTGGCGACAATGAGATTCTGTTTGGCATTGGCCAATTCAACTTGTGCCTGCAACCAATCGTTCAGCGGGGTCATTCCGACTTGATAAAAATTGTTGGCCACTTCCTCTTGGGCACTGATCTGTAAAACGGTCTGTTGGGCAATATCGTGCAATTTTTGTGTCTGCAACAGTTGATAGTACGCATTTTTTGCGTCCAGAATAACATTCTGTCGGGTCAGTTGTTCATTCACTTTGGCTTTATCAAGACCGAGCTTGGCGATATCGTATTGTCTCAGCAAAGAGAACCCCGTAAATATCGGTTGACTGAATGACGTGACAAAGCTGTATTCTTTTTCCGGTGTAATTAAAAAACCGTCGGTTTGTACGCCTTCGTCTACCCGATTATATTCATAAGATGCGCTGAACGTGGGCAAAAAATGGGTCTGCTGCGCCTTTTTTACAGACAGCGCCGCCGCAGTTTCTTCTCTGGATGATTTCAGACCGAGATTTACCTTAAGCGCACTTTCGATGGTTTGTTTGAGCGTAAAAACCTCATCTTGTTCTTGGGCCCCGCTCAAATCGGCAAATAATATCGCCTGTATCAAGGTAAAACACAAAAATAGCCCGATCCGCTTTACGTTAACCATCATATCACTTTATCCTTATATTTTATTAAAAAGAATATACATAAAACACTAAACCAGATCTTATTCGGACAACGGATTGTAAACATGAACCATCGAACATTTTCGATCGATTGGAATATCATGCCCCTGGCTTTTTGATTGACCCGAACCGGGTTTGCTGGTATTTGTTTTTTAGAGTTGAAGGAGTGCTGTCACCAGTTTTCCTCGCTCAAGGCCTCCACTGAATCCCATTAAACAGGCTTCTTCCATTTCGGTGGAGGCTTTTTTATATCGAATCAGCACCTTAAAATCAATAGTTTCCTATCAATTAGGGTCCGCTCAACCGTAGGATAGAAAAATGGCCTCGGATTTGGGCCGGGGAATGCAAACCTATCGCCAAGCGGTCCTCTCCACTTATTCCCTTTTAAATCCCTCGATCTCCTCGAGGGTTTTTTGATAAGCGGAACTTAAGGGGCCGCCAAAAAAAACCGCTTTTCGGGCAGCCTCCAGCGCTTCCTGCTTTCGTCCCTGCTCCAATAGAATGTGTGCAAGGTTGTTATACGCCGGCCCAGAATTTGAATGAAAACAGATCGCTTTTCTGAAAGCCTTCTCGGCATTTTCAAGTTCTCCAAGGGCATAATAGCTGTTTCCAATACCTATATGTGCAGTTAGGTTTTTCGGCCATCGCGTCAGCGCTGTATGGTAGCCATCGACGGCAGCTCGAAACTGACGGGCTTTTTCAAGCCCCAGTACGGCTGATAGGAATAGGTCCTCTTTTGCCGTTGCAGGCAATTGATCAGGTTGTAGTATTAAAAGCCCCCAATAATTGCCTCGGGCCCAGGTATTGTCAAAAACCCTAAAAGACATGTGTTTCCTGTAAATAATTCCTGATCGAAGAACAACAACTTTTTCGGACAAATCGTAGCCGACCACCACCGCATAATGCCATACAGGGTACCAGGACAGACCGAGATTTTGTAAAACGATCACCGGATTCCCGGCAGCAACCTCCGAAACCATGTCATTCAACCCTGTTAACACATAGGCGATTCTCCCATGCCGGCGCGCCGAACTGATCATGGCCGTCTGAAGGCTGCCTTTACGGGAAGGCGTAAAGACCTCGTCGGTGAGATCTTCCGGAGAAATCGGTAGGCCACTCCACCGGAGTGCCATTGCCAGGGCCGCAGGGCCGCACTGATATTCTTTCTGGGGATAAAACGGAACCGCTTCAAGCTCAACACGAGAGGGTACGCCGGCTGCTTGTTCTGGGTGTACCGGTCTGTTAAGACCGGCACATCCGGAAAACAGCATACCGGCAACGAAAAGCAGAACTATGCTGTAAGATTGCAAATACTTATGGCAGATTGCCATGTTTATTAGCTTGAGGGATGTCTGACAAACGAAAACACGTGGGTATAACCCAAAATATCTGTAATGAGCAGGACAATGAAAATAATCAGCACAGCTCCCACAACAACACCGAAATCGCTACCACCGGATGGCAACTGATCCATTTTATCGGCAAGTTGCATAATTTCGGCGTCGGAAAGGCTGTCGACACGGGCTTTTGCTTCAATCGGACTGATGCCCTGGGCGATCATTATGGACTTGACATCCTCTCTGTTCAGAAGTTCGTTGAGATTTTTTCGTACGTCCTGTGCTTTCGTCAGGGTCATCACGGTTTCTGTCCCTATCATGGCCGCCCCAACCGTCTGCACCGGCATACTCATCAGCAACATGGTCAGTGTTACAAAACAACTCACATACTTGGCAATGTGACGTATTCCACGCATCCTGCACCTCCATCATTGTTTATTTTTAAATTGGAACGAATAAAAACAGAATCCATTGAGCTTGGCTAATTTTTATATTATACAATCTGTTCATATAATGCAAGTGCTTATCATCCGTTTACTACCGCTTTCAAAACGTTGTTGTGGGCAATTTTACCGGTCCGGGAACCATTGGGATGGGATATGTCTTCATCGTCGAATCCTTTATTCTTGTCGGCTTTGCCAAAGGTCTGTTAAAATCTGAACCCTACTGTAAAGTGGAGTCGTCCTTCGCTCTCGTCGGATTTTCTATCCAATTTATGGCCGTAATAGATTCCGATGGGTCCGATGGGTGTAAAATAGTGGAGCCCGATGCCGGCTGAAGAACGAAACTCATCCGAACCTTCTCCGACAATTGCATTGCTAACGCTGCCGATGTCGTAAAAAATAGAAAACTCTAAATTCTGCCCCATGTCAATCCTTGTCTCTATATTGCCCAACACCGCCGTTAGCCCGCCCACTCCGTTGCCGGCCGAGTCAAATCGAAGTAGATTTTCGTCAAATCCTCGCACAGTGGATGTGCCGCCCAGGAAAAAAAGCTGATCTACCGGAATCGTGCTGTCTTCATCAAAAGGCGTAATATCCCCGACCCGTCCCCGCAGGGCAAACGTCATACTTTCAATGGGGGTATAATATTTCCGAACCTCGAAACGATACCGAAAAAAATTATCCAGAGAATTATCGATCCCATTGGAAACGTCCATGAGCAATGAGGAAAAAATCCCTTTTTTTGGCCGGATAAAGGAATCGACGGAATTATAAACCAGAGAAGGGCTTACCGTTAGGATTGATCTGGGCTCAAATTTATCTTCTTCAATGACGGAAATGGGTTCGGAATCGCGCGGGTAGTCATCTTTATAAGAATAAACAAAAGAAAGGTCTGCGGTAAATTTTTGAAAAAACGTGCGGTTAAATGAGAATGAAACGCCGCTTTCTCTGGTGCCGAAATCTGTGTTGAATTCTTCCCTGGTTTCACTGAACATGTTCAATGTCGACTTTATCCGAGTCCCTAAAAATCTGGGTTCAGTGATACCCAGGTCTCCCCGGTAACCGATCTGGCTGATTTCTCCGCCGGCCCAAACATGTTTGTTTAATCCAAAAAGATTATGGTCCCCGGCCAGGATGTTGGCATAAAATTTCCTTTCTGTATCATATCCGACGCCGGCTTGAATGTAGTAAGGCTTTTTCTCTTCCAATTCCAAAAGCAGATTCACCTTATCTTCCGCTTCCTTTAACCCGTAAGTGTTGAAACGTACCGAATCAAAGGCTCCAATGTCACGGATATTGCGCTGAGATTTCAAAAACTTTTTCAGCGAAAACGGCTCGCCCGGATCGAGCGCTAACTCATTGTCTACGACACGTCTTTTGGTGAGAAAATTCCCGATCAAAGCCGTTTGACCCATTTTTACAAAAGGTCCTTCATCAACTTCATAAGTTACCGCCGCTTCGGTATTGTCCTTGCTGATGACCGCAGTTCCCTTGACCTTGACACGGGGGTATCCCTTTTCAGAAATCAGGGATGACAGCGTGTTTTCATCACTTTTAATCCTGTGGTTACGGAAAACAGATCCTTTTTTCAAAGTGATTTCTTCTAACGCCTGAGCTTCGGATAATACATTCAGCCCCCAAATCGTGAGGGATTTTACATGTGTCTGAACCCCCTCCTCGATGTCCAGAGTGAGATCGATATTGTGTTTTCTTTCTTTAATGTCCTTATCCGATTTTATTTGTTCTTTCACGACCGTGTTCATATATCCCTGTTTGAGATAAAGAGACGCAACGGCGCGTTTATCCTCTTCCAGGGTTTCCTGGAAGAACGCACCCCTTGCAATAACTCCCGGTGTTCGGGTCAAGATCTGTTTTTTGATCTTTTTCGAATCAAATGCATGGTTTCCTTTAAAATTAAGAGCGGTTACAATGTATTGCGGCCCCTCTTCAATGCGCAGGCGGATTTTACGGACCGGTCGGCCTGCGTCCTGTTTTATTTCGGAATTCATCTCTATCCGGCAATCCTTATATCCTGCCTTCAGGTAACGTTTCTCTATTTTTCGGATACTTTTTCTTAAACCGAAATCTTTACTATTGCCCTCCTTGAACAGGACGAAATCCTTCTTTAACGTAAGATCCCAAAATTCCGTGTTGCCTTCAAATTCAATATCATACCTGGGTCCTTCATCAACATCTAAAGAAATAGAAACATCTTTGGTTTTGGCATCTTTGTTAACCACAGCGTTTACGGCAACCTCCGGGTACCCTTTTTTTCGGTAAAAGAGGATTAGATTTTTGACATCCGTATCCAACTGTTTTTTCTTAAAACGCCTCAGGAAATCCGGAATCAGAAATGTTTTGTACGTTTTAACCCGCATTTTAAGACGCGCCTGTGAAAAAGCCCGGTTTCCTTTGATTTGAAAGCGGCGGATATGAAAAAAATCACCCTTGTCGATATTGACATAAACCACAACATTTCCGTCCGAATGGTCTTCTTTAGCGTCCAAATGAACAACCGGCGCAATATAACCTTCATTCTTGAAAAGCTGGATGATGACGTCCTCTTTATCGGAAAATGTTTCCGGTTTGTATGCATCTCCTGAACGAAGCTGAACGGCGTTGAGAATTTCTCGTTCCAACAGGGGAAATGCACCGCTGATTTTAATATCTTTGACCCGGGCATAGGGCGTTACCTGAAAACGAAGAAAAAATTGTTCTTCTCCCGGGTCTGACTCAGAAACATGGATGCGTTTAAATATATTCGACGATTTCAAAGCCTCAAGGGAATCCTGGAACCGTTTTGTTGAAAAGGGTTCCCCTTCCTCGATAAAAATTAGCTTTTTAACCAATCCAACCCATCGGCTCACATCTCCTTTTATCCCCTGAACATCGACAATAACCCGTGATACGGTCGGCCCGGGCGCATCTGCTCCCTCATTTTGTGTATAATCAGCACCATTGGCAATTGCCGGCAGTAGAATCCACAAGAGCACGACGATCTTTATCCAGCCTTTCTGCTTTACCTTCATCATCTCAATCCATCTTTTTCTATCGAAATTCAAGCCTGAATTGAAACCCGCCGCCATAGTGCCCCTCAGTGTCCTGAAAGGTGTCCATCAGGACTTTCTCAAAAAATTTATATTCCGTAATGACCTTCTGGATGGCCTTGGCATTTTTTGTCTGCATGCCGTATTTAACGGTTACTCTTTGGGAAAGCTCCTTGCCGACGGTAACGTTTACACCATTAGACTGCTCAGCATCTTTTGCCTCATTATATTCCAGCGCCACAACATCCAAGCCGGTGGCATCCTTGATTTCTTTTTGAGCGGTTCCAGCAAGAACATCGGCAAGCATTTGTCTTGGTGATGACGATAAACCGCCTTCTTTTGCAGTGAGCTCCCGTGTGGTCTTTCCGATTATCAGCAAAGAAATAAGATCCTCTTTTGTTTCCGACGGATTGGAAGAAAGGTTAAACTCGAGATTGTCCGGTATACCGGAAACATTTAAAAATATGGTCCATTCCCGAATTTTTACCTCACTTTGGATATCAATGGTCGGCTCGATTTTATACGGGTTTATAAAATCAAAGACACCTTTTTTGACATTAAATTCATTTTTTTGAAAATAAACCGTTCCGGTTTCCACCTCGGCCCTTCCGCTGATGAGGGGACGACTCACCGTCCCGTTTATGTGGAGATCGGGCTTTAGGATCAATAAGGCCATATTGTTGTCAACAACAAAGGGGTCTCCGTAGCGGATCGAAATGTCGAGGGCCATATTTTTCAAAAACGGCCATGAAATCTCCGATGGGACCAAGTCCTCTTCCCGGGTTTTTTTTTGCAGGCCTTCAATAAGACTCATCCGTATATCTTTAAAATATTTCCCGTCAATGAGTTGAATGTACCCCGAAATAAGGGATTTTTCTGGCGTGCCCAAGATATCCAGCTCGGCATTCAATCGGGTGTCCAGCGTATCGGGGATCATCATCGGCAGATCGTCGACTTTTAGTTTGAGGCCCACTTTTGAGGGTTGATTTGCCTTAAGATCGATGGCTCCGGACAGTTTAAAAAGACCTGTATCCAGCATTCCCTGAATATTATCCAGACCAATGGTTTCGGGGGTTACACGCAAACTGCCGTTCAGATCGTGAAGGCTTTGCGAAAGCACTGGAACCGTCACTCCTGCGTTTATCAGGCCGATCTCACCCCGGAAATATGGCCGGGACAGGTTTCCGAACACGTTGAGAGAAAGGCGTGCTTCCCCGGTGGCATTGGGAATAATATCTTTGAGGAGCGATATTATTTCCAAAGGAAGCGTACCGTGGGCCTTTAAATCAAGGTCGCCGTTCAGTTTGCCATTCCCTGAAATTTCTACAACACTGCGTTTAAGCAGGTTCAAACGCACACCAGGAATCGAAATTTTTCCATCCTCAAGGAAAGTGTTGAAGTCGCGGATTCCGACCAATTCTGTTTGATTTTTCAAAATCTCAAGCCGAGAAACATCAGCCGAGCCGATTATCTGATCCGGTGCACCGGCATTCCCTGTTACTTCGATTTTGCCGGTGATGGTGCCATAGAGTTCGCCTTGCCCGGCAATTTTTAAATATGGGGTCAGATTGGTGTTGTTAAAAACAGCGGATGCCGAAAACGCTTTGGTCTGCAAATGGTAATTCGCATTCAAGGTAAAATCCGGATCACCCGTTATTCGGGCGACATGGTCCTTAACTTCAATCTGGAGCTGAACGTCATTTAACTGTTTCGTATTGATCTGCAGCTCATTGATGACCACCTTTCCTTTGATTTGAGGATTTTCAAAATTTCCCTTTCCTTCGAGATTAAAGGAAATTTTTCCGCTATCAGCTTCTCCCAAGTTCAGCTGTGTTATATTTTTAAGGGAGATATCCCCGGAGGTAAGTCGCATATCGTAATTTTTATTTAAAGAAACCCAACCATCGACCAGGATCCGCTCTCCGGGTGCAATTAAGAGCGAAAAAGGGGTGAATTTGATGCTGTCGTCGTATAGATCCAATGACAGTTGCATGCCATGGATTTTCTGGATGTTGAGATCGATATCTTTTCCGTTCAGATCCAGTTTACCTCTGGGGTGGGCCGCATTCCCGTATATGCGGCCATTTATGAAAAATTTACCCTTCATCCCTTCGACAAAATCTTCCAGAAACAGGGTGTCTCCTTTTAATGCAACATCAAAACCCGGGGATTTTAAAAGTTGGTCGTCCTTGGGATCAAAAATCCGAGCACTGCCGGAAATATCGAGATTGGAGTTGCCGTTAACAATTTTTCCATTTTTTAGGAAAAATTGCCCTTTTGAAAATCGGATAGTTGCATCGGCATTTCCGAGCCTGACATTCTCAAAACCCAAGTCCTCCCCTTTCAACCGGGCATCCATTATCGGCGCCTTCGCCGTTCCAGAGACCGCTCCGGTCACATTAATCCCACCCACTCCGGCCGTTGTCCCCAAGCTCGTCATGACTTCAGTCAGATCCGGAGTATCCAGTTCAAAATAAGCGGACACCTTATGGGAAAAGACATCATAACTGCCGTTCATCTCGAACCTGCCGCTGCCCGCATTTGCGCTGAAATTCTGAATTTCAACACGTCCCCTTTCCATGCCGGCCTTTGACATTACACGTATGTCAATGGGTGAATTTCCCTCCCCGACGGACAATTTGCCAATATAAGCTTCAAGGGACGTATTGGCCCAAAGGGTTTTTGGATCAACACCTTTGCCTTGAAGTTTCATGCTGATGTTAACATTTCCTTTTAGATCCGGAACTCCCAGGGCCAGATCGGCAAGCTGCGAGGCTTTCCGAAAGATGGAAAATTTGTAGTTTATGGCATCTAAATCAGGATTGGCGGCAAACCATCCGTCGGAAAAGGCCTTCTTAAAGTCGATATTTCCGGTTATATCGAATTTACCGGCGACGGTATGTAAATTTAAGTCGCTGATGTTCAGAGATCTGTCTGTTAGACGGCAATTCAAATGAATTTGATCGATCTTGTTCCCGAAAAGCGCCCCACCTTTATAATTGAGGTTTAAATCGATATCCGGATTGTTTAATGCTCCCTCAAGGGTCGAATTCAACCGGACCTCTCCCGAAGCATCGGGTGGAAGCGGAATCAAGTCCTTGATTTGGGGTAGAAAGACCCTGCCCTTTACACCTATGTTCAAGATGGGTGTGTCAGAAAAAAGATCTTCGACGGTTCCGGCAAGATTGACATCAAGACCGCCGGCATTCACGTCAAGGACCAGTGTGTCGATTCGGTTTTTCTGAACATTTGCCGTTAAGGATAATCCGTCGATGGTTGTTCGAACATCTCTGCTTTGAATCTTTCCGCCGGCAATTTGACAGGTTAACCTACCTTTTTGTTTAACGACATCCACCTCTGTGATCAAAAGGTTCACGTTTTGTAGCACCACCTGGTCCTTTGGATTGCCGGCAGCTTGTTCGGTGGTTTTGTACTGAAAATAACCATTCACCACCTTAAGCTGGCGAACGATGACATTCGACGGAAAGCCGGTGCTTTTTGCAGATTCCGGTGGTGTATCTTTGGGCGGGTATAGTGCCTGAACCAGATCAAGGTTTCCGGAACGATCCTTTGACAAAGATATTTGGGGGTTTTCGAAAAATATATCATAAGCGTATATTTCCCCGTTTAAAAGTTTGACCCAGGAAACATGAATGAATAGACGATCCGATTCCATCAATGTATTATGTTCAGGCCCCTTGAGGAGCACATTGTTCAATTCAACCTTTCCGCCAAAAACAGACAACCTGGTTCGACTCCATGTCAACGTGCCTGGAATTGTCTGATTCACTCTCGCCTGAATCCAATTTTGCGTCCGCTCTGAATTCAGGTAAAGCTGGACCCCCAACATTATAAGCAACACACCGGCAATTACCGAAACGATGCCGATCAAGACCCATTTAAAGAATTTCATTAAGCTCATTCACCTGTAACTGAATTTTAAAAGAAAGCTTTTAATGTATACATCTTTTCGCAGATTGATCCAAGTATCAAGTCTGTTCTCATTGACGTTGGATGATGGGAACTGATGATTTTTTTTTACCGGTTGGATCAATGGTAGCGCGCTTCATAACCATGTTCCGTATTGGTAAAATGATTTTTTCATGCTATGTTTATGAATATGAAAGACAAAAAAAGAAATCCCGATAATGAAACGCCGGACCCATCGCAGATCCCTCCATTCGGGAAAGGGCCCGGTTTCGGTTCGGCCCGGGAATGGACTGTTTTTGTCATGGGGAAAATACCGATTACAGTTGTCACCAAGAAAAGTTTATCATGACTCGATTCAAAAAAATATTGTTTTGGATAACCCTCTGTTTTATTTTCTGTTCTATAGTCGTTCTCATTTTTATTTCATTTTCAGACAAACTGATCAATCAAGAATCCATTACAAAAAAAATTCAGGCCCAAGCTTCCGAAGCGATCAACGGAAACGTCACTTTTCAACGGCTTCATGTTTCTTTTTTTCCGCGGCCTCAACTGACGGTTCAACAGTGCCGTTTTTCCATCCCCGAAACAGCCGGCGGAACCGTTGCATCCCTGACGATCTCACCGAAACTGTTACCCCTTATCCAGGGAAAGTTTCAAGGTTCCAGGATTGCTTTAAACACACCGGACATCGAAATTTATCTCGTCCGAAAACCCGGATCTGAAGACAAACATTTTAATTCTTTCTCTTTTGGAAACGTTGAAGAAACAGTGGGAGCCGTTTTGAGTGTTGTATTATCAAAAGCACGAGGTCTCCATGTCCAGTTGAAGAAAGCTCGGTTGAACATTTTAAAAGAAAATAAGTCTGCTTTTTGGTTAGAAGCTATTCAGGCCAATTTTAATGTTTTGAAAGACCATATCAATTTCGGCATGCATTGCGACGCCAGCCTCTGTAAAAATATTTTCATGGAAGGGGCTGTATATTTATATAAGGATAAGCAGTCGTTATCCCTTGAAAATCTCAAATTGGACTATCCTCGGCTTAATTTATCCGGCAAATTGGATATCCATCGCGACTTACCATCAGGGTCTCCAAGCGTTGATTTGGAACTGATGGGCAAAGATGTGGATGTCAGCTCCACCCGAAAAGCGGCTCTGGATCTGGTGGGAGAATTTCCTGTAGTTAATACCATATTCAAGATTGTAAAAGGCGGAAACGTTCCCCTTATCCAGTTGACTTCCCACGGAAAGTCAATTGAAGAACTGGGAATATTGGATAACATCACCATCAAAAGCAATATAACAAATGGTGAGATTTTTGTTCCCAAAGTCCATCTGGATTTGACGGATGTCGAAGGCGATGTGACGATCTCAAAAGGTATTCTGAAAGGCCAAAACCTTAAAGCACGCATGGGGGCCTCGAAGTGCCTTGACGGAATTTTGGAACTGGGGCTTGAAGGCAAAGATGCGCTGTTTCATCTTGATCTGTCATTAGCGGCTGACCTGTCACAAGTCGCCCCTATCTTGGAACGTGTGGTTGATAATGAGATCTTTATAGAAAATATGGCCCTTTTAGACAACGTAAAAGGAACGGCAACCGGACGGCTTATTTTGGGGGAACGCATCAATTCGATTATGCCCACAATAAAAATATCCCAATTTAATCTTTCTGCGAATTACCGGAGGTTACCGTACCCGCTGAAAATTAGTGGCGGTCAATATGTCCTGGAAGGGTCCACAGCTTCCGTTGAAAATCTAAGCGGGAGTATGGGGAAATCTACATTTACTGCAGTTTCAAGTCGCACGGACTGGGACAAAGCTTTTCTGAAGGTCACATCCGGTATGTCGGAAATCTATTTAAATGAAATTTATCCGTGGCTGGTATCCTCTAAAATAGTCACCGGAAAACTTCAGGATCTAAAAGACGTTCAGGGTGTACTTAAGTTATCTTCGATTGAATTGGACGTCCCATTTTTAGAACCGGAAAATTATACGTTTAAAATTACAGGTGAGGTTCATAATCTGGCCGTTAACTCACCGTTATTGCCGGGACCTTTAGGCGTTGCAACAGGAAATTTTGACATAACTCCTGAAAGCTTTTCCATGTCCGATTTTCAAGCCCGCATCCAGGAAACATCACTGAGGGTATCGGGAACCTTAAAAGATTATCTAAAGGGCCCGAGCCATATCGATACTACATTCGATGGAAAAATAGGACCGGGTTTCACCCGATGGGCGGAAGATACATTCAACGTACCGCCTGACCTACAATTAAATCCGCCCATATCGGTTTTAACGGCACGTGTGACCTGGAACAATCAACGACAATCCACCTTTTCGGGGGACCTGTCCTTGCAGAATGGGATCAAGGTTTCATCAGATTTTTTGATAAATCCTGACCAGTTGGCCATCAAAAAACTTGTTATCCAAGACAACGACTCCCACGCATCCATTCAGCTGAGCCAAAAAAACCGGGTGATCGATCTCTTCTTTGCCGGAAATCTACAAAAAACCACCATGGATAACCTGATGACGGAAAATCGAATTCTCGGAGGACAAATAAACGGAGATTTTCAGGCACACATCCCATTGGACCAACCCTTTAACTCGAGAATTCAAGGAGAACTCCAGGCAGAGAATCTTATTCTTTCGGAAAAAATAATACCGCCTTTGGTTATCAATACGCTTTCTCTTAACGCAAATAAAGAACGTTTGAAGGTTGAATCGGCAAGATTGTTCTGGGCAGATAACGGATTTGACTTTAAAGGAGACATCAACTTTTCAGCCGATTTACCCGAATTGAATTTGGAACTTTATTCGGATGTTTTAAACCTAGATCTTCTCAAGCAGAATCTGGATAAAAACATTGAAAAAAGCCAAAAATTGCAACCCTATCCGGTACGAGGCGTTTTAAAATTAAAAACCGAAAACTTAATCGTTGAAGGACTTACCTGGAATCCCTTTCAGGCCGGTATCCGCTTTAGCGACAAGGTGTTAACTGTTTCCATCACAAACGCCAAAGTATGCGGCATAACAACATCAGGTGTCGTGGAAAAAACACCTCAGACGTTAGACGTTGACTTAAAGCCCGTGGCTCAAAATCAGGCATTAAACTCCACCGTGCACTGTCTTTTTGACAGATCCTCCAAAGTCAAGGGGAACTTCAATCTCAAGGGACACCTTACTGCCCGGGAAACCGATACATTGTCGATTCAATCTTTTAACGGCAATTTGAAATTCGATGCCGATCAAGGCAGGTTTTATGCCGGTAAGTACTACGGAATTATCATAAATATTTTCAGATTTCTTAATGTAACCAAAGTATTCGAAGGTGAACTGCCGGACCCTGAAAAAGAAGGGTTTGAATATAACTTCGTTAATGCCAAAGCCGATATTGAGAAGGGCAACATAAGATTGAATGAAATGATCATCGACAGCCCTTCCATGAACATCATCTGTCAAGGCCTTATTGATATATCCAATAATCAAATAGATGTGACGGCGGTGATTGCCCCTTTGAAAACCATTGACTTTTTCATAGAAAAAATCCCTCTGGTAAAGGATATCCTGAGAGGTTCTCTAATATCCATTCCGGTCAGGATAAGCGGTAATTTGGAAAATCCGAGTGTTACGCCGCTTTCACCGTCGGCGGTAGGGTCAGGATTACTGGGAATTGTTAAACGAACGCTCCAGCTTCCGTTTAAATTAATTCAGCCTGACCTCCCGGATAAGGAAAACAATTAGCCTGTATTTTAATTTGAATTAACGAATAAGCATTTTAGACGCTTTTTAAATTTAGATTGAAAATCTTGATAAACTCTTTTATGGTTTCTTATTAATTTTAAATTGATTTATTATCGATGAAAGGAGACATTACCATGAAAAGGCGATTATTGACTGTGCTGACCATTACCATCCTTGTCTCAACCCTCATTGTACCGGCAATGGCAACAGAACCCGTTAAACAACAGATGCTCGTGGATCAGGCGAGGATTATCTTTCAAAGTTTCATGATCGACGAGAACATGGCATGGTTCCGGGATCACATGCATGAGGCCAAGGGTTTTTTGATCATCCCGGAAGTGCTCAAAGGCGGCTTTTTTATTGGCGGTTCAGGGGGAAGGGGCGTGCTGGTTGTGAAGGACGAAACAACAGGTGATTGGAGCCAACCCGCCTTTTACACCATTGGATCGGTAAGTCTTGGCATTCAGTTCGGCGGTGAAAAGTCGGAAATTATCATGGGGGTGTTTACCGAAAAAGGTCTGAAGAGTCTGTATTCGTCCTCTTTTAAGTTGGGCGGCGATGCTTCCATTGCGGCAGGACCCGTTGGTGGAGGCGGCAAATACGACGTCATCACCGACTTCATTTCATTTGTACGGTCCAAGGGCGCTTTTGCCGGAGTTTCCATGGAAGGCGCCATAGTGAAAGCCAATTACGATTGGAATCAGGCCTATTATGGGACGGCGGCCGGCCCTACTGATATTTTTGTACAAAAATCCGTCAGCAATCCTGGATCTGCTGAATTGCTCAATACCATTCGGAAAGCTGTCAAATAATCGGGGGGTCTAAAGGTTCAAGTGAGTTCGCTTCGCTCACAATTGGAATACTGACAAACTCGTAAAAAGCCTGTTGTGAGCGACATTGAGCATTTGGGGAATCAGCGTTTCCAGCGGTGAAGCGTTAAGAATTTCAAGCTGTTTGAGGTGCTTGCGCCGAGTTCTTGAAATTTAGCTGAACCGGTGGAAACGCCCCCAAATGGTCACGGAACGAACAATCTCGACTTTTAACGAATCCTTCAATACTGGAATGTTGGAATGTTGGGTTTAATGGTATTCTAACGTTTTTGAAAAAAGACGTTTTCCGCTTTAAGACCTCTCCGAGCCGGAGGCCAATTTCCCATTATTCCAATATTCCATCATTTTTACCCCGTGAAATTTTTTTCTATTTCACTGGGGCCATGGAAGCGGCATAAACCAGGATCTATTAAAAAAATCTATAATTTCAACCTATTGTAGAATTTCCGAGACGTTAGGAGTATGCCATGGTCAGAACTGAAATATCTCTATTTTTGAAAAATGTCCCCGGAGAACTGGGAAAACTGGCATCGCTGTTTGCCAATGAAAACATCAACATCGACGCCCTCACCATACAAGACGCATCCAGCTATGTTCAGAATTTATTTGAAGCCAGAGGGAAATCTTTAAAACGGATCGCGTCGGTTGCCAGCTATAATTCCATGCGGAAGGATTCGGCCCAGTTCGCCTTGATTCGAATGATTGTCGATCAGACCGACAAAGCCATCAATCTATTGTCAAAACATGATTATCTTTTTGATATTATGCCGGTGATGACCCTTGAACTCGAGAACAGACCGGGGTCACTTGCCGCCGTCGCCAACAAGTTCGGAGAAGAAGGCATTAACATCAACTATGTGTACGGAACGGTTTCATCCCCCGAGGAAAGATGTCTTTTTGTCTTCTGCCCTGAAGATATCGATCTGGCAGCGAAAATTTTTAAAGAATAGATGCCGAGACGGTCCGGGACTCAAATGCGGCCTTGCCGTCCCCTTCTCCGAACCGGTCTCGTCTGAGTAGATTTAGAACCACCGCCTTTTTCCATCGTCGTCGTCATCGTCGTCGAATGTGTCGTCGTCATCATCGTAGAATGTGTCGTCGTCATCATCAAAGAAGGTATCGTTGTCATCGTCGTCATCGTCTTCAAACACTTCAAATTTCGTCACGTTGATTCGCTTTGTTCCGTCTTTATTTTTGGTCACGAATCCGGTGACTTCGACATCCATACCTATCTCTTGAAAGAGCTTTTTACCCTGTTTGTTGAGTTCCACTACGTAATCATCGTCGTCCGTACCGATGATCAGGCCTGAAACGTCTTCTTCATCTTCATACGCTTCCACCACACCGACGATGGTTACCTCTTTTCCCGTTTTTCCTGTTTTTCCTGTTTTTTTCATAAGATCTCCTTTTATTTAAAATAAAATCGTTAAATATTCTGATTAATCGGGTGCTGACCTAAATTTTTTTCTTTGAGTGCCGATTGAAATGTCAATCGTATCAGGGCCGATAAAGAGTGCTTCGGACAACTTCCCGCCAAAAATCAAAATAGGGATTGTTCCCTTATAGTTTGCACCCATTGTGCCATGGCTTCATGTACTTGAAATTATTTGGATTTTATAAAACCGCTCTGTGAAAACAGAACCCTGAGTTCCGATATTTGAACCCAAATTTGGAATCCCTCAAACAAACCTGACAACGTGGAAGGGACTTAATTTATTGAAAGGACATGGTAAGTTAGGGGATAAAGAATCCTTATATCCGCTTTTAATAAATATCTGAACTCCGTGTTCTGATTTAACCATGGAGAGTTCGTTTTGAAAAATGTCATATGTTCATGATCCGTGCGAGGGACGACGCTTGTCCTTTAATATATGGTCGGAAATCACTATTCTCTGAATTTCGGAAGTTCCTTCATAAATTGTAAACACCCGGGCGTCTCTGTAAAAACGTTCAACCGGATAGTCTTTAATAAATCCATATCCACCGTGCATCTGAACCGCTTTTGCCGTAACCCGGTTGACCATCTCAGAGGCAAAAAGCTTGGCCATCGAAGCCTGTGCCGTATACTTTTGGCCCCTGTCTTTCATGGCAGCGGCGGAAAGCATCAACTGACGAGCCGCCTCTATTTCCGTCGCCATATCCGCAATGATCCAGCGCAAACCCTGGAATTTTGAAATCGGCTGACCAAACTGCTCCCTTTTTTTGGCATACTTTACGGCGGCATCGAACGCCGCCTTTGCAACACCCAACGACTGGGCTGCGATGCCGATTCGCCCGCCGTCCAGCGCTTTCATGGCGATTTTAAATCCGTCGCCTTCTTTTCCCAGTAGATTTTCAGCAGGAACGCTGCAATTGTCAAAGATCAGGTCCGTTGTATCCGAAGCACGAAGACCCATTTTATCTTCTTCGTTGCCCACAATGAAACCGGGAGTGCCTTTCTCAACCAAAAAAGCACTGATACCATGATGCCGCTTTGCTTCATCTGTAATGGCTGTAACGACAACCAGTCCGGCATTCCTGCCCGATGTAATAAAACGTTTCGTTCCATTGATAATATATTCATCCCCCTTTCGAACAGCACTGGTCGACTGCCTTACCGGATCGGAACCTGCATGGGGCTCGGTCATAGCAAAAGCGCCGATAATATCTCCTGCTGCAAGGGGTTTTAACAATCTTTCTTTCTGATTTTCGGTTCCAAACCGGTAAATGCTTTCGCAGACAATGGAATTATGGACTGACATAACAACCGCAGTTGAAGCACAGGAATAAGCAATCTCCGAAAGCGCCAGGACGTAGCTGACGGTGTCCGCCCCGGAGCCTTCATACTCTAATGGAACCATCATCCCCATAAGTCCAAGCTCTCCCATCTTTTTTAGATTTTCAGACGGAAATTCCTTGGTCTGATCACGTTCCGCAGCGGTAAGGGCCACAACTTTTCTTGAAAACTCCCGGGCCATGGTCTGAATCATGATCTGCTCATCAGTAAGCGCAAAAGACATGGACAATTCCTTTAATTTCGCATTGAAATCCAAGTGCCATTTGGAAGCTGAAAGGTTTTTGTTTTATCAGGCTTTGAGCTTTCAGCTTTCAGCTTTTTTTGTGGAACGCAGATGATACGGATTGCACGGATTTCAGCTGATATTTATTTGAGTTCGCTTCGCTCACCGGGCGCAGCCCCAAAATTTACGATCAGTGAAAATCCGTAAAATCTGTGTCAGCCGTGTGCTATCCTTTCAACGTTGAGCTTTTTTAGGGTCCGTAGATGACAACGATAAGTTCGGCTTTTTCGTTTCCAACATTCCTCAACTGGTGTCGAATCCCCGAATTAAAGTGAAGCGAATCTCCCACACCGAGTTTGTTTACATGATCTCCGACATCCACTTCAATCTTACCGGTCAGAACATATACAAACTCTTCGCCTTCGTGCTGATATCCCACACCCTTGTGATCCTTCATGGCGTCAATGGAAACCTTGAACGCCTTTAGATGTTTATTTTCGGCGCCCGGCGTAAGGGTCGTATATGCATAGTTTTCAGTACGCTTTGTGTAGGCCTTGATACGACTTCTTAAGCTCGTTTCCTGTTCTTTCAGGAAAAAACCCGAATCTATCTCCAGTGCTCTTGCAATCTGTAAGAGAGCGCCCACCGGCGGAATTTTTTTGCCGCTTTCCACGTCTTTCAAATAATCGAGTGAAAGACCGGTTTCGTTCGCAACACGGTCAAGCGGCATCTTCTTTTTTAACCGTTCCTTCTTTATTTTTCTCCCTACCGGAACAACAGTATCGGTTTTCTTTCTGGCCATACCGCCTCCTTATTTGTATTCATAAAACCCCCGGCCCGTCTTTTTCCCCAGCCAGCCGGCCTCAACATATCTTTTAAGCAACGGGCAGGGACGGTACTTTGAATCTTTGAATCCATCGGACAGCGTATCCATAATTGCCAGACAGGTATCCAGTCCAATGAGATCCGCCAGTGCCAGAGGACCCATGGGATGGTTCGCACCCAATTTCATGACGGTATCAATATCTTCCCGGGAGCCGACACCATGATACAGGCAATACACCGCCTCATTGATCATGGGCATAAGAATTCGATTGATGATAAAACCGGGGTAATCACTTGCCTCAGCCGGTGTTTTACCGAGCTTTACAGCCAGGTCCCAGGTGGTTTTGAACGTATCGTTCGATGTTCTGAGCCCCCGGATGATCTCGATCAGTTTCATTACCGGAACCGGATTCATAAAATGCATACCGATAACTTTATCCGGACGATCCGTGTGGGATGCAATCCTTCCGATGGGAATGGAAGATGTATTGGTTGCCAGAATCACATGGGATCCACAGATTTGATCCAGATTCTCAAATATCCGATACTTGATCGGTTCGTTCTCGGTGGCGGCCTCGACAACAAAATCGACGGACACCATATCCTTGATGTCCACGCTGGTGCTGATTCTATCCACAACAGAATTCATCTCTTCGTTTGTCATTCTGCCTTTTTCAACACTGCGTTGTAGGTTATTCCGAATGGTTTCAACACCCCGTTCGACAAATTCGGTCTTGATATCGCTCATGATCACTTCAAGGCCGCTCAGGGCAGCAACTTGAGCAATACCGTTCCCCATTTGACCCGCACCCACAACACCGAATGTTTTAATGTCCATATCCGTCTCCTTATCTTTTCACTACCATTGCCATCCCCTCTCCGCCCCCAAGACAGGTCGACACCAGACCGACTTTTTTATCCTGCAGAATCATTTCATGTAAAAGGGTGACAAGGATGCGGCATCCGCTGGCTCCAATGGGATGACCCAGGGCGACACAACCGCCGTTCACATTGACTTTAGCCGGGTCCAGATCGAGTTCCCGAATTACCGCTACCGTAGAACCGCTGAAAGCCTCGTTTATTTCAATAAGATCGACATCGTTTATAGATATTTTCTCTTTTTTCAAGCATTTGGGTATAGACCAGATCGGGGCTACCAGAAGGTATCTCATATCGATACCATATGATGCCTGGGCACCGATAGTTGCCATAATCCGGCATCCCAATTCTACCGCTTTTTCTTTTGACATCAGGACAACAGCGGCAGCACCGTCACTGATGATGGATGCATTTCCTGCCGTTCCCCTTCCGTCCTTTTTAAACACCGGTTTCATCTGTGAAAGGGCTTCAAAGGTCGTTTCACGGGGGCATTCATCCTGATCAAAAACAACAGGATCCCCTTTTCGCTGTGGAACTTTGACAGGTGTGATTTCATCTCTAAAGCGGCCTGTTCGGATGGCTTCAAGCGTACGGCGGTAAGACTCTGCGGCATAACGGTCCTGATCTTCACGGCTGATATTGTATTTTTCACTGCAAAGCTCATTGGACATGCCCATGTGAAAGTCGTTAACAATATCCCATAGTCCATCATGCATCATGTGGTCTTGCAGTATGCCGGGCCCCATGCGGTATCCAGAACGCGCTTTTTCAAGATAATACGGGGCCATGCTCATGTTTTCCATTCCGCCTGCAACGACAACATCCGCATCTCCTACCTGAATCGCCTGGGCTCCCAGCATGACCGATTTTAATGAGGAACCGCAGACCTTATTCACGGTCATACATTCAACCTCAACAGGCATATCAGCCCTAACGGCCGCCTGTTTGGCAGGATTCTGTCCGTAGCCGCAGGGGAGTACCATGCCCATGATGATTTCATTTACCGCTTGTTTCTCTATGCCGGCGCGCTGGATGGCCGCCTCAATGACCACGGCGCCCAGCTGGGTCGCTCCGACGTTGCTTAAAGAACCATTGAAATTGCCGAAAGGCGTCCGAACCCCACTCACAATTACTGTTTCTCTCATGACGATCTCCTTTTGTTTCTCTGCAAGCTATCCTTTTATATGAACTGGAAACTTTACATGTTTCGTCGATACTTCCCCCCCACATCATACAATGCCTGGGTAATCTGGCCAAGGGTGCACACTTTAACGGTCTCCATCAGTTCCGCAAAAATGTTTTCTTTGGATAGAGCGATTTTCTGAAGACGTTGCAGTGCGTTATCGACCTCCTTTTTATGCCGCTTCTTGAATTCCGCAAGGCGCTTGAGCTGTGATTTCTTTTCAGCTTCGGTGGCTCTGGACAATTCAATGTATTCGGTCAATTGTTCCAGATCGGCATCCGGATCCCGAAAGGTATTAACACCGATGATGGGCAGTTCACCGGTATGCTTTAAGTTTTCGTAGTACATCGATTCCTCTTGAATCTTGCTCCTCTGGTAACCGGTCTCCATGGCTCCCAGTACACCGCCGCGCTCGGTAATCCTGTCGAATTCCGCAAGGACCGATTCCTCCACCAACCGCGTCAACTCTTCGACAACGAAACTGCCCTGACTCATATTCTCAATTTTTGCAAGGCCCCATTCCCGGTTGATAATAAGCTGAATAGCCAAAGCACGCCGGACCGATTCATGGCTCGGCGTCGTGATGGCTTCGTCAAAGGCATTGGTGTGCAAACTGTTGCAGTTGTCATAAATCGCACAAAGTGCCTGAAGCGTCGTCCGAATGTCGTTAAGCTGAATGTCCTGGCTGTGAAGTGAGCGGCCCGATGTCTGTACATGATATTTCAGCATTTGAGACCGGTCGGATCCGCCATATTTATGCTTCATGGCGATAGACCAAATCCGTCTGGCCACCCTCCCGATTACCGTATATTCCGGATCCATGCCATTGGAAAAGAAAAAAGACAAATTAGGGGCAAAGCTGTCAATGGGCATGCCCCGGGAAAGATAATATTCGACGTAGGTAAATCCATTCGCCAGTGTAAGGCCCAGTTGCGTGATCGGGTTGGCACCGGCCTCGGCGATGTGGTACCCTGAAATGGATACCGAATAGAAATTTCGGATGTTGTTCTCTATGAAGTACTCCTGGATGTCCCCCATCATTCTCAAGGCAAATTCAATGGAGAAAATACAGGTGTTTTGTCCCTGGTCTTCCTTTAAGATATCCGCCTGAACCGTTCCGCGAACATTCGCCAGGGCCTCGGATCGGATGTCATTGTATTCTTTTTTAGAGGGCTTCCTTCCTGTTTGCTTTTGAAACGCGTCAACCTGCTGATCAATGGCAGTATTCAAGAACATGGCAAGCATAATGGGTGCAGGACCGTTGATGGTCATGGAAACAGATGTGTTCGGGGCGCACAAATTAAAACCGTCATAAAGAACTTTAACATCATCAAGTGTACATATGCTGACGCCCGAAGTGCCGACCTTCCCATAAATATCGGGTCTGCTGTCCGGGTCGTACCCATATAATGTCACGGAATCAAATGCAGTGGACAGGCGTTTTGCTTTGGCGGCGGCGGATAACAGCTTGAATCGCCTGTTGGTCCTGGCGGGATCTCCTTCCCCTGCAAACATACGGGTCGGATCTTCGTCCACCCGTTTCAGCGGGAAAACGCCGGCGGTAAACGGAAAATGACCGGGAACATTTTCTTCCCTCAACCAGGTGTAAATTTCTCCGGGATCCTTGAATTTGGGAAGCACGATTTTCGGAATTTTGGAATGCGATAACGATGTGGTGTAAAGCGAAACCCTGACGTTTTGGTTCCGCACGCGGTATGTAAGTCTGTCCTTACTGTAAGTCTTCTTAATCTTTTTCCACTCATCCAGCAGACGGGTCGTCTCAGGATTCAGGGCGCCTTCTGCCGTTGCGATTTCCATTTTTAGACGATTTAACAGTTCCGATGTATCTCCCTTAAGATCATCGCCGCTCACGGCCGCTGCCGCCTCTTTGAGGTGCCAGACCCTCCGCACCGTATCTGCCTGTTCTCGCGTCTCCCTGTGATATTTTTTGACGGTATCGGCGATTTCAGCAAGGTAACGGGTTCGTTCCGGAGGAATAATAATTGTTTTGGATGTAGATGTCCTTGTTTCAGGTTTTAACAGACTCGAATTAAATTTAATCCCTGTTCTTTCTGCCAATGCATCGATAATTCCATGATACAGAGCCGTAACACCATCGTCATTAAATTTGGAGGCAATGGTTCCGTAAACCGGCATTTCCTTGGGGGATTTGTCCCATGCCTTCCGGTTGCGCTGTACCTGCTTACGTACATCGCGTACGGCATCTTCACCCCCCCGTTTCTCATATTTATTCACGACGATGAGATGGGCAAAATCGAGCATGTCTATCTTTTCAAGCTGGATGGCAGCCCCGAATTCGCTGGTCATGACATAGATCGACAAATCAACAAGATCGATTATGCCGCAATCTCCCTGCCCGATTCCTGCTGTCTCCGCAATCACAAGATCGAAGCCTGCAGCTTTTACAACGTCTATTGCTTCAGCCAAAACATGGGGAATTTCTGTCCGGGATCGACGGGTAGCGAGGCTTCGCATATAAACTCTCGGGCTCTCTATGGCATTCATGCGAATCCTGTCACCCAAAAGTGCGCCGCCGGTTTTTCGCCGCGAAGGATCGCTGCTGATGACCGCCAGTTTGATGGTCTTAAGATCATTCAGAATTCTTAAAATAATTTCATCCGTCAAAGACGATTTTCCGGCTCCACCGGTTCCGGTAATACCGATCACCGGTATTTTTCGTTTGCCGATTTTTTTTTGAATTTGAGATCTGAGTTTGGCGAGATGGCCGTCCCCCAGCGCCTTGGCCTGTTCAACAGCAGTAATCAGGTTTGCAACCATAAACGTGTTGTCCGAAGACAGATCCGCAACGTCAAAGCCGGCTTTGTTTACGGTAGAAAAATCCATGAGCTGAACCATGTGCCTGATCATACCCTGCAGTCCCATTTTGGCACCGTCTTCGGGCGAATATATTTTGGTGACGCCGTATGACTCCAGCGTTTTAATCTCTTCGGGTATGATTACCCCGCCACCACCGCCAAAAACTTTGATGTGCGGAACACCCCTTTCTTTCAAAAGGTCGACAATATATTTAAAAAACTCAACATGGCCGCCCTGATAACTTGACACGGCTATTCCTTGAACATCTTCCTGGATTGCGGCATCGACGATTTCATTGGCAGAGCGATTATGTCCCAGATGAATGACCTCAACACCGACATCCTGAAGTATGCGCCGCATGATATTTATGGATGCATCATGACCATCGAAAAGGGATGTCGCGGTAACGACTCTGATAGGGTGCTTGGGTTTATAACCTTCAACTGTCATAATCATGCTCTCTCCTTCATCAAGTGAAGATTTTTGATATTTATCCTTGGCTTTTCCGCACTTGGAATGATGGAATAATGGAATATTGGAATGATGGTTTTGAGGAATTCTATCTCATTTAAAAAAGATGTTTTCATTTTATACCCAATCTTCCACCATTCCATCATTCCAACTTTCCAGGGGAGATCTCAAGCCCGGATACTGCAAAATTTCCGAAGCGTCTAATCAGTTCCATCTTGCTCGCTTTAGGTTTAAGATATTCCAAGAATAAATTCGGTCTGGAGTTCGATATAATCTTCAATACTGTAATGTCGGGATAGAAACCAGCGTCTAAACGTCCACATATGACCCAAAACAGAAATATTGTGCGCGATCAGTTCCATGGAGCGCTCACTTAACCGAGGCAAATCACCGGATGAAATCAGACGTTCGAGCACTTCCATGAAAATACCGGTTATTCGCACTTCATTCTCGAGTACTTTTTTGCGCCATTGTGGTGGAAGAGATTGGGTTTCCTGGTAAATCAGCAGAATATGATCGCTCATCCGATGGCAAACCAAGAAATATTCACGAATCACCTCGGCCAGGGAATTGCGGCCATCTGATGCTCGGGACATCGCTTCCGTCACTCTCCGCTCGACCTCTGCATGGATTGCATCGCAAACCAGATACAAAATATCCTCTTTGGAAGCGATATATTCATACAATGAACCGATTGAAATTCCCGCGGAACGAGCGATCTGCCGGGTCGTGGTCTTGTGGAACCCCTGATTGATGAACAGTTGAACCGCAGCATCTACAATCTGGCGATGCCGGAGTTCCACGAGTTCAGGATTTTTTATTTGAGTGGGGATTCCTTTTGTGGCTTGCCTTTGTTCCATGATACACCCAATAAGCTCTTATATATTTAATTCGGAAGAATGATGACCGAGCGCTCGTTCATATTTGATATCATGTGCCCGTCTTCACTGTCAAGATTTTTCCTTTGGAGAACCAAGATCAATATTCTAAAGAATGCATTATAAATCAGCTACTAAGAAAGATATTGACAAGTGTGTTCATCAAAGGTACAAATATTCCTGTTTTGTGACCGAGCGCTCGTTCACAATATCAACCCAACAACAGCGCTTCCGGATTAACGATTTTAACCCGTCGCCGTTTATGCTATGATATTTTTTAGGGATAAACATATCGCCTTTTAATAAAACATATGGCGATGGTCCTTCAGTTGTAACGCGTACAGGAAGCGGTCTGATGATTCGGTTTTTAAGCGGGTCACTGTCTGAGTGTATTAGTGAGCGTTGAGAAAGAACAGCGATCCATTCCATTTTTTAGTCATATTGAACAGGTTGGGCAAGTTATCGAGGTTTATAAAAATCATTGGACACTGTTTTTTCTTTACGCTCACTTTTACACGAGTTTGAGACGCTTAAAAACCGAATTGTCAGACTGCGATATATTGAAAGGGTGCGAAATTTGAGAATAAAATGTAAGAAGGGCATCAGAGCCTAACCTTCAAGATCGGGTTGATAAATTTTTATCACCCAGTTTTTTAATAAAAGGAGGTTATACCATGGAGAAAAAACTCATATTGGTCGACAAACAGGATAGGATTGGTTTGATCACACTGAACCGACCCGAAGAGATGAACACCTTTAATGTCCCATTTGCCAGAGCGTTGAATGATGCACTTCGGGATATGGATCAAGATGACGAGGTTCGAGTGGTGGTGATTCGGGCAGCAGGCAAGCATTTTTCAACCGGCATCTCCCTTCTCGAGTTCAAAGGGAAAAGCCCCAAAGAACTTCGGGAGTTTCTGAATTTGGTAGATGAGTTTTATCACACCCTGCCCCGGATGAAAAAACCGGTGATTGCTTCGGTCAAAGGCGCTGCTGTGGCCAATGGTGCCGGCCTTGTATTTGCGTGTGATCTGGCGGTTGCCGCCGAAAATGCAAGATTTGGAACCACCGCCATCAATGTGGGGTTAATCTGTTTAGGTCCGGCAGTACCCCTGGCACGTCATGTCGGCCGAAAGAAAGCCCTTGAAATGATCCTGACCGGAGATATTATCTCGGCTGCTGAAGCGGAACGACTCGGACTTATCAACAAGATCGTGCCTGCCGAGGAACTTGAAGCAGCCACAATGGAACTTGCCGCCAAAATTGCTCAAAAAAGTCCCCTGGCGGTACAAACCGGAAAAACCGGTGTCTACGCGATGTCGGAAATCCCTTATCATCAGGCTTTAGATTATATGGATGAATTGTTTGCTTCCCTTTCTGCTACAGAGGATGCCCTTGAAGGAATCGACGCTTTTCTGGAAAAACGGAAACCAGTCTGGAAAAATAAATAACCAGGAGGGCCATATTGGATTTTGACCTTACCAAAGAACAGGAAATGATCCGAAAAGAAGTCCGGAAATTCGCACAGAGCGAGATTGCGCCGGTGGCCCTGCAACTTGATGAAGAAGAAAAGTTCTCCGCTGAACTCACAAATAAAATGGGGGAAATCGGTCTCTTCGGCATGTTTGTCTCTGAAGAATATGATGGCCAGGACATGGATTATCTGTCCTATATCATTGCCGTGGAAGAGATCGCAAGAGTCGATGGATCACAGGCAGCTACTGTTGCTGCCGGAAACTCTTTGGGAATCGGCCCCATTTATTATTTTGGCAC
>Ga0210105_1000005_pt1 | contig 43350 bp, 43 predicted proteins | sample RushSE_TuleC_D2_FD_185569 | JGI IMG/M metagenome (GOLD analysis project Ga0210105, IMG submission 185569) | Wetland microbial communities from San Francisco Bay, California, USA, that impact long-term carbon sequestration - RushSE_TuleC_D2 (SPAdes) | ecosystem: Environmental > Aquatic > Marine >... | reverse complement strand
CGGTTATCGTTTATCAGTTCGGAACAATGATTGGCGTTTGATGACCCTTCAAAAGGTGTCTTCAATAGATCAAACAAAATCTGGGAAAAGGCAGGAGGCATAAACATGCCGAATTTTTTACCAGCCTATATGGATACTTTCAAAAAAGGATTGCTGGCAAAAAAGATTGAAACGGCATACGAAATACTAAAATCTTGTACACTTTGCCCCAGAAGGTGTAAGGTCAATCGACTGGCCGGCGAGACCGGCGTTTGCAAAACCGGTGAAAAAGCATTTGTCTCAAGTTTTAATGCGCATTTCGGAGAAGAAGACCCGCTGGTGGGGACTCATGGATCAGGCACGATTTTCTTTACACACTGCAACCTGTTGTGTATTTTCTGTCAGAACTACGACATCAGTCATTTGGGGCATGGTGAGGAAGTATCAAATGAACAGCTGGCGGGTATCATGCTCCACTTACAGAACATAGGATGCCACAATATCAATTTCGTTACTCCGTCCCATGTTGTCCCTCAAATCCTTTCCGCCGTTGAAATCGCCTTACAGGGAGGGCTCTCGGTTCCTCTGGTTTACAACACCGGCGGATATGATTCAGAAACAACGTTGAAACTTCTGGAAGGTGTCTTCGATATTTATATGCCGGACTTTAAATTCTGGGACCCGGAAATTGCAAAGACCACATGTAACGCCAAAGATTATCCGGAGGTGGCACAAAAAGCGCTTATAGAGATGCACAGGCAGGTCGGTGACCTTGTAACCGATGATACAGGCATTGCCATGCGCGGAATTTTATTAAGACATCTGGTACTTCCTTCCAATCTTTCAGGAACCCGGGAAATTATGAGATTTGTTGCCCGCAACATTTCTTTGAATACCTATGTCAATATCATGCCGCAGTACAGACCCTGTGGACGGGCCGGTGAGGTTAAAGAACTCTCTGTTTACCTGTCCCAAAAAGAGTATAAAGCGGCGATACAGGCGGCAAAAGAAGAAGGGATTGAACGGCTCGATAGCCGAAAACGCCGATTTATGATATTTTAATACCGGTAAAAAATTTACGATGAAAACTCGTGCATGGACAACTTTTTTTCTGCTGCTTGCATTTGCCTCTGCTGCTTCGGCCGAGCGCTTGACAGTTGGGGTTTCCGTGGCCAACATACGCTCGGGGCCGGGAGAAAATTATGACATCTTATGGTCCGTAGAAAAATATCATCCGCTGAATGTATTCCAGAAATCAGGTCAGTGGTATCATGTTCGCGATTTTGAGGGAGATGAAGGATGGATCCATAAATCGCTTCTCCAAAATATTTCGTCGGTAATAACCACAAAAGAAAATTGTAACATTCGATCAGGTCCGGATACGAATTTTGAAATCTCGTTTACGGTTGAAAAAGGTGTTCCGTTCAAAGTTCTTAAGCGCGAAGGCAGCTGGATTTACATTCAGCATGCTGACGGTGATAAAGGATGGATTTATGAGTCGCTTGTGTGGTAAAGGGGTTTAAATACGCTCTGTTTCAACAAAATAACCTGATGATAAGACGGTGACAAGGCAAATAGACAGGAATAGGAAGCTGATTGTGGGTGTCGGTTCGGCATTGATTGATATTCTTGCACATGAAGATGACGATTTTTTAGAGAAAACCGGCGCTGTAAAGGGGGGAATGAGGTATGTCGACAGAGAATTCATTGAACATACACTGTTACGAACTTCTCAGAAACCAACCATCGTACCGGGAGGATCAGCCTGCAACACGGTCGTGGGCGTCGGCAAGCTCGGAGGGGCGGCGCGCTTCGTCGGCAAAAGCGGTAGCGGTGATATGGCCCGACTGCTTGAAACAGGTTTGAAAAAAAACAATGTCGATCCGGCCCTTTTTAAATCATCATCGCCCACAGGAAGAGTGCTGTCCATTATTACCCCCGATGCCCAGCGCTCCATGTTTACTTTTCTCGGTGCGTCTTCAGAAACACAACCCGACGAAATCAGTGAAAATTGTTTTTTAAATGCCGCAATTGTTCATATCGAAGGGTATCTTCTTTTTAATGAGGATCTAATCATGGCGGCCTTAAAAGCCGCAAAATGTGTCGGCGCACTTATCTCGCTGGATCTTGCCAGTTTTACGGTTGTTGAGGAGTCAAAAACGATTCTTTATGAGATTATAAATGATTTTGTTGACATTTTAATTGCCAATGAAGATGAAGCACGGGCATTTACCGGATACTCGGATGAAATAAAAGCGCTCCGGTCCATGTCTAAAAACACACACATTGCTGTGCTGAAGGTTGGAGAACGGGGAAGCTTTATTCATCGTAACGGAAATACAATAAAAGTCGAACCCATGGGGGATGGTCGTGCTGTAGATACGACGGGAGCGGGCGATCTCTGGGCGTCCGGTTTTTTATTTGGACTTGTTAATGGCTATCCCCTCGAGCAGTGCGGCAAACTTGGATCTGCATGTGGTTACGAAGTATGCCGGGTCATTGGGGCAAACATTCCGGAAGAGGGTTGGCAAAGAATTAAAAAATTGCTGGAGGAATAATGGCACAAAAAAGAATATCCCGGTCCCGCAAAAGAGACCTTAATAACCCTGATGAGTTTGTAACATTTTGGGCAAAAGTATTCGAGTCCATCGCTAAACATAAAGTTCAAGTCGCATGTATTTCGGGGTTTTTTGTTGTATCGATCATTGTTGCCGCGGTCACTGTCTATTCTCTGAAAAAATCTGAAGATAGAGCGTTTGCGCTTCTTCAACAAGGTATCACCAAGTACCAGACGCTGTTGAAAACCGGTGATTCGAACAAGGCTTACCTGGATGCAGGAAAAGATTTTGAGCGGATAGCGGAAAAGTATTCAGGCCGAAATGGGGGGAAATTGGCCAGTCTTATTTATGCGAACATGTGTTATTCCGCTAAAGATTATGACAAAGCGATAGTGATTTACAAAAAATTGCTGACGGACTTTAATGATGAGTCATTTCTAAAAAATCTCATTTTAAACGGTTTGGGTTATTCCTATAGTGCTAAAAAAGATTACAGAAATTCGGTCGAGTATTTTGAAAGGATTGTAACAGCGCCTGATTTTAGCCTCAAGGACGAAGCGCTTTTCAATTTGGGCGGACTTTATGCTGCCATCGAAGATAACGACAAAAGTATAAACGCTTTTAAGAAAATTTTATCCGACCACTCCGGGTCCATGTATACTGAAATTGTCAAAGAGAAAGTAGCGGGACATCCAAACCGATACTAAACTGATCGGTTTCAGGTCCAGGGTTCAAAGGCTACAACTGCTATCAATCAACAATCCAACAACAATCCAAAATGCCCGACCTTACCCACCTGATGAAAAGGCTCCCCAAAAAAAATGACCAATCGGATAAATTCCGTTGGTCATTAAGGAGGAAAACAGATGAAGAAATTATTAGGTTAATATTTTGGGATGCAATTTTCTTGCCAAAACCTCTCAAAGGTTCTGCCAATTTTTATATCCGCCGATTTGACAAATTAATTTAAAAAGTTATACCGCATATTACTTTAAATATTCTGTTTGGTTTTCTTCAGCCCCGCCTCATTTTGGCCATGAAAAGTTCAAAATTTTGAACATCCATTTTAAAGCAAATAAAATAACATATTAATTCAATTAAGAATATCCTTAAAGCCGATCGGTTCAAAATTTTGAACCACCATGTGCATCAAGTGGGATATCATATTGATATTAATTAAAATACAATGAATTTCTCATCCATTCAAGTTTTTGAACTGATGTCCAGTTTAAATTTTTTTATTTTCCAATTCAGTCCACTTTTGCCGATACCAAGCAATTCCGCAGCCTGGGATTGAACATTATCTGTTAATTTCAAAGCCCTTTCGATCATCTTTTTTTCGACCATCGCAAGGGTCTCATCTAATTGTGCATCGGCCGGTATTCCTTCAAAGTGCAGCGTGTTATAAACACTGTTCTTAAATTCCTTTGGAAGATCTGCGACGCTTATTTTGTGGCTCTGACATAACACCATGGCCCGCTCGATAACATTTTCGAGCTCACGAACATTCCCGGGCCAGCTGTAATCGTAAAATAGACGTTCAACCTCCTGATCAAAACCTGTTATTGCGACATCAGACTTTCGCTCATCTGAATATTTACCAATAAAATGATCGGCCAGAAGGCGAATATCTTCTTGACGATCTCTTAGCGTCGGCAGAACGATGTGGACCACATTCAACCGATAATAGAGATCTTCCCTAAATCTCCCTTGCAACATCTCATTTTTCAATTTCTTATTTGTTGCGGCAATAATGCGTATATCAACCGAAATCGGCTTAATTCCCCCAACCCGCTCAAAAACTTTTTCTTGAAGGACTCGCAAAAGCTTTACCTGTAGATTTTGTGAAAGCTCGCCGATTTCGTCAAGAAAAAGGGTACCGCCGTCAGCAATCTCGAAACGACCTTTCTTCATCGCTACAGCACCGGTAAACGAACCTTTTTCATGCCCAAAAAGCTCGCTTTCGAGGAGATTTTCAGCCAGCGCGCTGCAGTTGACGGCAACAAAGGGTTTGTCGCGGCGTAAGCTGTTAAAATGAATCGATTTCGCGACAAGTTCTTTGCCAGTACCACTATCGCCTTCGATCAACACTGTTGTGGTAACCGGTGCAACTTTTCGGATGGTTTCAAAAACATCCTGCATCACCTTGCTTTTTCCAATGATATTTCCAAAACTATACTGTAATTTTACGGCATCCCTGAGTTGTCGGTTTTCTTTGACAACCCGATACATGCCAACGGCCTTATTCACATATATTACCAACCGATCGTTATCGAAAGGCTTGAGTATATAACTATAAGCACCTTTCTGCATAGCCTCTACGGCCTTATCAACAGTACCGTGAGCTGTCATCATAATAACCGGAAGTTCTTTATCTTTTTTCTTGATTTTCTCCAGAAGTTCGATACCATCCATCGATGGCATTTTCATGTCGGTAAGCACCAAGTCTATGTCGGTATTTGATAGTATCTCAAGCGCTTCACGACCGCTGTTGGCAGTGAAGGTTTCGAATCCTTCTTCTTCAAGAACAGCACTTAATATCAGCGGATAATTTTTTTCATCATCTACAATCAGGACAGTTTCCATGACGATATTCCCTGATTAACCTGATTAATAGGTAATACGACCGTAACGCAGGCGCCGACATCCGGTTTGTTGACAAGATTTACGTTTCCTTCATGCGATTCTATAATGTTTTTCACGATACCAAGGCCAAGTCCGGTTCCTTTTGCTTTTGTGGTAAAAAAGGGGTCCCATATTTTTTCCAATAGGTCCTCTGGAATCCCCTCTCCTTCATCTTCAAAAAATACTGTCACTGTACTATCACCTGAACACACTCTTACCTGAATTGTACCACCCTCGGGCATCGCCTGCATTGAATTAATCAATATGTTAAGAAAAGCCTGATACAGCATATCAGAATCAGCGGATATCTCGGGCAATTCATCATCATAGTGTTTTTTTACAATATACCCTTCCTTTTCAATTTGTGATGCCAAGAAGGAGATGTTTTTTTCGAGAATTTCCTCTATTTTACAGGCCGTGAAATTTGGGCTCTTGGGTTTCGCAAAATTTAAGAAATCTGTTATAATATCATTTAATCGAGCGGATTCTTCAATGATTATATTTGGGATTGAACTTGAGGGGTCGCTGTCAGCCATTTTTTTCTTTAAAAGTTCGGATGAACTTTTAATAATACCCAGTGGGTTGCGAATTTCATGAGAGATTCCAGCCACCATTTCACCCAATGTCGACAAATGTTCTGCGCGATTTAATTGTTCTATGAGTTTTAATCTCTCTTGGGCACGTCTTTCTATAATACTTTCGCCTCTTTTGACCACAAGCAGAAGAACTAAAAACAAAATGCCCATAACCACTGAACAGGTTATAATCACACGTATCTGAAAATCGAAAATGGCTTTATAATCATCGGTTAAGTCTTGCACAATCTCAACGACTCCCAGAACCGGACCGGATATCCTGGAAAGCGGTTGTTCAGCACGTAATGGCGCATATGTAACCAATCGACTGTCTTGTGGAAATCCGATAAACATTTCAAACCAGGTGCCGTTTTGGATCAGATTTGAAGTAAATTTGCCCAATATTGCGTCTTGATACCCTTTACCCCCGATATCTGTCTTGCCGATCACCGAATGGTCGAAACTGTATGAAATTGTGTTGGTCATATCGTAGATGTTAACCATATCAATCTTGAAGCTGTGAAGTGTGCTTCTGACAACCTTATCCATGCGTTCAAATTGTTGTTCGTCACTGAGTTGAATCTTGCCGAATTTCAATGCAACCGGAAGGATGAACTGCAAAAAAACCTGGTGGTTAAGATTCTCGATCAGAAGGCGAGCGTAGTCCTCACTTTTTTTTTTCTGCATGGTTTTTGCCCAGTGTGTGTTGAGCAAAGAAAATACCAGAGTTCCGATAAAAATTACGATCAGGCTTGTAAAGGTAAAGTACTTGACCAGTCTAAAAGGTTTAACTTTTTCTTCTGCTAAGTGGAGGTTCATAGACAAGGTTAAAGTTTCTATCGTTTCATACCGATATTGGGTTATAAGTATCTTTAAACGCAAAAGAAGATAGGATAACACCGGCAAAAAAAATGATTGGCTTTTAAGCTTTTAAGAATATACGGAAATCAACAGTTAAAGTCAAGATAATGCGTTATTTTCATTGACACTATAATAATTTATTGTTTCATGATTAAATTACTTAACGTATATTTTTGATTGAATTTTTTATTGGCCTTATTTTACCCTTAATTATATAGTACCATATATATGTATATCCATTTGAAAAACCACCAAATAAAGTAATTGATTAAAATTTGTCTATAATTATATATAAAAGTTCTTGAGTTATCACATAATATAAGGTATATTATGCAAATTGTAATTTGATCCTTTGTTCACATTAATGTTGTGTATTTTTTATGCGTGACTTTTAAAGGCTTTTGAATGCAAAGCAACCACTTAAGAAAAATCAGAGAGTCTTTGCTGATGAGCAAGACCGAACTGGCCAGAAAGGCCAACGTATCTCCGATTACAATTGCGCGTGTCGAAAAAGGGATGCCGTGTCGTCTTGAAACTCAGCGAAAAATTATTTTGGCCCTCGGGTATGACCTTTCTGACAGAAAAAAGATTTTTGGTGATTAAAATATTATGTTTTTTTTGAAAAAAAACAGTCTCGTAGGTCTGGACATCGGTGCCAGGACTATAAAACTGGCCGAAATTGTTGATTCAAAAACCGGATTTGTCCTTAAAAGTTTCAGTACAATCAATATTGAACCGGGCTTAATCGAAGAAGGCTCCGTTAAAGATCCCGAGGCTCTTTCTGAATACATTCGAGAACTATTTAAGTCCGCTAAACTCAAAGAAAAAAATGTTGCCATTTCCATTGGAGGATACTCTGTTATCGTCAAAAAGATCAACGTCCAGACCATGAAAGAAGATGAATTGCACGAGACGATTCATTCTGAAGCAGAGCAATATATCCCATTCGATATCAGCGAAGTCAATCTCGATTTCCAAATTCTTGGAGAAAGCGAATACAATCCCAATCAGATGAGTATACTTCTGGTCGCCGCCAAGAAAGAAATGGTCGATGAATATATTAATCTCATGAAACTGGCGAAACTCAACACTCGAATCATTGATGTTGATGCGTTTGCCCTCCAAAATATTTTTGAATATAATTATACACTTGAAGACGAAAACATTGCTCTGATCGACATCGGAGCCAGTAAAACATCATTAAATATTTTAAAGGATAATGTTTCTGAATTCATGCGTGATGTTTCTCTTGGTTGCGAACAAATTAATGATAAGATTGCTTCTATTACAGGTTGCACCATCGAGGAAGCGGAAAAAATCAAACTCGGTGAAAAATCGGACATTTTACCCATTGAGGATTTAAAAGAAATTGTTGAATCTGTGGTAACGGACTGGTGCATTGAAATAAAGCGTGCCCTTGATTTCTTTTATTCCACCTATCCTGTAAGTCAAATCAGTAGGATTGTGCTCAGCGGTGGTGGCGCCAACATTAAAAAATTTCGTGAACTTCTGGCTTCCGAAACTTCAGCTGAAGTGGAAGTTATAAATCCGTTTCAAAATTTTATTATTGACAACCACCGGTTTGATTCTTCCTATCTTGAACAGATAGCCCCACAAGCTGCGATCTGTATGGGCCTTGCAACCCGAAAAATTGGTGACAAATGATACGAATCAATCTGCTCCCTTATCGCGCAGCACGAAAAAAAGAGAATATCCTCAGACAGTTCAACATATTTTTATTGGCGTTCCTTATTGTTTCTTCATTCCTGATTTTTTTCAATATATGGCTTTCAAATAAAATCGACACGTTAAATTCAACAATACAAAATACTAAAGCCATGCTGGCTCAAACTGAAGCGCAAGCAAAACAGGTGGATCAAATTAAAAAGGCCCTCGAAACTCTAGAGCAGAAAACAAATGTTATCAGGAACATAGAAATGAATCGGAGAGATTCGGTTCTCCTTCTCGAAAACATGACAGAAATGGTGGCCGAAAATAAATCCATTTCAACATCCGATGCATCCGCTGACGTCAACAGCAAACCCATTAAAAGATTATGGTTCAACAATCTTCAGACAAGCGCAGGAAAAATTCATATAAGAGGGGTAGCATTGGACAATAAAACCATTGCCGATTTTATGAGTCGCCTGGAAGAATCAAAACGTTTTAAGAATGTAACCTTAAATACAATAAAACAACAAAAAGTAAATAACTTAAATCTTAAAAGCTTTGAAATTGTCTGTGAAAAAGTTACCTTGGAAAAACCAATACAGAAAAATGATGCTGGTTCAAATCAAGGCAAAAAATGATGAAAAGAATCGATACCTCTAAAATATCAACCTGGTTTTTCGAAACGATTGAAAAGATCGGAAAGCTGTCCAAGTTATACAGAGCTTTATTGTGTTTGTGTATCTTTGCCTTGCTTATCGGACCTTTTGCATACTTTTCTTTTCTGCCTAAAATCAGTAACATCGACGCATTAAAAAAAGAGAGCGAGACCCTTCAAACAAGGCTTGCCACGGCACAAGCAAAAGCAAAACAACTCAAGTATTATCAGGATAAGCTAAAAGAAGCAGAAATGGAATTCAAAGTTGTCATGAAAAAGCTTCCTGAAAAAACAGAAATACCTTCTCTCCTATCAAGTGTATCACAATCCGGTCGCGATGCCGGCATGGAATTTCTCCTTTTCCAGCCAATGCCTGAACGCGTTAAAGATTTTTATGCTGAAATTCCTGTATCAATAACAGTTACCGGTAACTATCACAATGTCGCTCTTTTTTTTGACAAGGTGGCAAGGTTATCCAGAATCGTAAATATAGAAAACATTAATATGACCGCCGCAAAAGGCAGCAGCATGTTAGAAACCTCATGTACGGCCGTCACTTATCGGTTTGTTGAAACGAAGCCCAAGACAGAAACGAAGCCTAAGAAAGCTTCATGATTAAAGCAACTTAACAAGAAACAACAAATCATGGATAAACCTCTCGTTTTCATACGAAATATTGTTTGCATGGTCTGCCTTTTCCCCCTTTTGTGGAGTTGTGAAAAACCAACTGAACCCTCTGCAAAATCAAGGCAAATTACAAAAAAAATCATTGTTGAAAAAAAGGAAATACCAAAAGAAACGGTGAAACCCAAACCGGAAGAGCCTGTATCTGACTCCTCAACATCAAAAGTTCCAACTCCAGAATCAAACAAACTGGTTGCTGTTGAGTCGTCGACAGCACCTAAAGCTGCGGAACCGGACGCTACTGATTTCTATGCCCCTGAGGGTAGGCTGGATCCATTTGAACCGCTGTTTAAAAAGGAAAGTGTCTCGGTAGCTGTTGGAAAGAAACAAATACAAAGACGAAAGCCCCTTACACCCCTTGAAATGGTGAATTTAAGCCAGCTGACCCTGGTGGGAATAATACGAGCCCCGAGCGGAAACAGAGCCTTGGTTCAAGAAGCTTCTGGGAAAGGATATATCGTAAAGAATGGAACTTATATCGGAACCCGCTCCGGAAAAATAGTAGAGATATTAGAAGACAGGATCATTATTGAAGAAGAGAGTGAAGATATTTATGGCAAAGTTTCGTTTATAAAAAAACCACTTAAACTTCAGACACCTCCTGGAGAATAGCATGAATCGCAAGATGAATAAATTTTTAAAAACGAAAATACTTACATCCCTTTTGGTCTTTTTATTGCCTTTGTTTATTGGGTGTGCTTCCAATTCCAAGGCTGTAAAAGAGACCGAAAAGCTTTCCGCTGAATCTTCTCAACAAAAGCTTATCACACAAATAAGTACGGCAGAAGATCCTAAAACAAGTATCGTTCGTATTCATGGGAATCAACTGTTGACCTATACGTCCGTCAAACAACCATCTCCGCTTAGCGTTTTGCTCTATTTTCCTGAAACAGCGATTAGCGATATCGATACGAATTATATACCCGATAATGACACTATTGACGCTATCAAGACGTCTCAATTACAATCCAAAGGTCTTACAACCCGTATCGAAATTTTCTTAAAAAAAGATGTTTCTTATGAAGTCAACCGTGAGAATACAGACCTTATTGTTTCATTTAATAAACCATTCGCCGGTAGACAGGAATTAGAACAAAAAGCCCCGACGAACGCAGAATTAAACGAAAATGCCGAGCCGCCGGCGTTGCAGAATCAAAAGATGCTACCGGTTCAAACCTCAACCACTCAAGCGGCTCAATTACAGGCTGATAATAAAAAACCTGCCTGGGTGAATCGGATAGATTTTTCAAGTGAAACAGAAGGTAAATCGACAATTATAATCGGAACTACGATCCCGGCCAGATTTGATCTAAAAAAAATCAATGATAAAAAGCTGTTGCTTCATCTATATCATTCACTGCTGCCGGATTATCGCCAACGACCTTTAATCACCACACGTTTTCAGAGTGCTGTCGACCGTATCATACCGTTCCAAACCCCTGACATGAAAGATAAATCTGGATTTATCATCGAACTTCGCGAATCTGTGCCTTACTTTACCGAACAGACAGACAATCTCATTTTTTTGCATTTTGAAGCGTCCTCGATTCCCCCCAAGCCTCTCGACAAAGCCGACCTTCCGCCCTGGGAAAGGGTAATGTCCCAGGCGTTGACAAAAACAGAACCCGTGGTAGTGGAAACATTCGAAAATAAAAAATTGGGATTTGAATCCGGAAGAAAATATACCGGTGAAAAAATATCGCTCAATTTTTTTGAGACAGATATTAAAAACGTGTTCCGCATTTTAATGGATGTCAGCGGAAAAAACTTTGCCATTGATAAAGATGTATCCGGAAAAGTTACCCTATCGTTCGATAAACCTGTACCTTGGGATCAAGTCCTTGATTTGGTTTTGAAAATGAATCGCCTCGGTATGGTTTACGAAGGAGATATTGTACGGATTGCCACCCTTAAAGCATTAAAGGACGAAGAAGAGGAAAGGGCAGCGGCAATCGCCGCCAAAGAAAAACTTAATAAACAGAAAAAAGCACTTGAGCCCTTGATAACAGAATACATTCCCATCAACTACGCAAATGCAAAAGATGATGTATTGCCCCATATTGTATTAACCGAGGGACGCGGAAATGCCACCGTCGATCAACGGAACAATCAAATTATCATCACAGACATTGCTGAAAAGGTAAAAAAGGCGAAAGAAACCGTCCAAAAAATCGATATGGTTACCCCTCAGGTGATGATTGAAGCGAGAATTGTCGAAGCTTCCGACACCTTTGCCAGGGAAATCGGGACATCGTGGCAAATCATTGGTACCAATACCGATAATAATTTAGGTGGCGAGCTGGGTTACGCAATGGGCGCGGTAAATCCCCCGACGGATCCCCTTGGCGCAATCGGATTTTCATTTCAAAGGCTGGTCGGCAATACATTCGAAGTGGTGGATGCAAGGCTGGCTGCATCGGAGTCCGAAGGATTCGTTAAGATCATTTCCGCGCCTAAAATCTTAACCCTCGACAACAAACCGGCCAAAATCAAGCAGGGATTGGCCTATCCGTACAACAAGCTGGATGCGGATGGGAACACCACCACCGAGTTTAAGGATATCGCCCTTGAGTTGGAAGTTACCCCGCATATTACACCGGATAATCGCGTTACCATGAAAATCGTTATTAAAAACAATGAAATCGGAGCGGTTATTAACAATCAGATCTCTTTCACCACCAAGGAGGCAGTTACCGAGCTGCTGGTGGATGACGGGGATACCATTGTTATCGGCGGGATCAGGAAAACAAGGAAAGGTCTCGACGAATCAGGTGTCCCGTTTTTAAGGAAAATACCGGTTCTCGGGTGGCTCTTTAAATTAGAATCTAAAGAAGACAATACCGATGAACTGCTGATATTTATCACACCCAGGGTGGTTCAGCTCGAACAGGTCGGCCTTACTGGTTGATATAAAGAGGTTTTTTTTATTGTTTTAAAACCTTGATTCTTTGGGCCGCTTCTTCTGCTTCACGGGCCAGAGCGGTGCCGGGAGCAAGTTCGACAATCTTATGATAGGCACGAAGCGCTTTTTCATCGTCGTGTGATAACGTATAAACCTTTCCGAGATCAAAATATAACGGGGCAAAATTCGGATAATCCTTGACAGCCCTTTCAAGAATTTTAACAGCCTCTTCAATCCTTCCAGTGTCCATATAGATAAGTCCAAGCCCCCGCATGGCATTGACAAATCTGGGATCTAAGTCAAGGGCCTCAAGGTAGTATCTTTCAGCAATCGAATATTCCTTTTTGTTATAGTATGCCCATCCCAAATTTGCCAAAGGCAGATGGGGGGTGCCATAAAGCAGATTTTTTTCAACTTCCTCGAAATATTTAATGGCCGTATCCCATTCCTGTTTGTCAAGATAGACAGTCCCTAAATTATTTATTGCAGGTGCGTAATCCGGTTTAATCTCCAGGGCCCTTTCAAAATGCCGGATGGCAAGATCTAATTTTTTTTTGGCCTTATAGGCAAGCCCCAGATCGTTTTGAAGAAAGGGATCGTCCGGATAAAGGTTTTGAGCCTTTAGAAATTCCCTTAATGCCGAAGTATAATCCCCTTGTTTATATAATGCTTCTCCAAGATTTCTGGCAGCCTCCCCCTGCTGTTTCCGCACTTCCAGGTTTGCGGAACACGAAACAACGCATATCACCATAATTATCAAGACTGATCTATCAAACCAGCGTCTATTCATTTTTTTTACTTTGAAAATTGATTTGAATGATTTTTATATCTTTATCCGTTAAAAATTGAGCAACTCGGGGATGCAGCGGAGCACGTGTCAGAAGCGTCTCCGGTTTACCTGCATTGTCAATTAAAAAACCCGGGATGGTCAGTTGGGTATTATACACTGTGGGTCTTTCGGCAGCCAAAAATGTCGGATTTCTTGTAAACGAAGCGTCCATCGCGCCGAGAAGTTTTTGTATGACATCATTCAAGGTATCATTATCTTTGATCTGTATCATAAAATGTCCGTTCTTCTCTATGGCATGAACCGCCTCACCATAAAAATCCCCAAAATCGATAAAAAATGATTTACCGCCATTTTTAAGAGCAAGATTTGAAAACCCATTAATTTGAACACCGCCATATTCAAATGAGATACTTGCATTGGGTGAATATTGATATCCCATGGCAACAAGCAAATCATTTACAAAGGCCTTATGATCAGAAGAATAAATGTTTTCCAATCCTTTGGAAGCAATATTGTAGCGGGATTCATGAAATTTCGGCCCGGAATCATCCTTTCCGATGAAAATATCTTTAACAACAATATTATTTTGGTCCAAATAGCGAACAATGGACGCCGGTGTCCGCTCCCTGTAATCATCAATAAAGGTTATACAAAGGTGTCGAATTGCTTCTCCGGTTTCTCTGGGTTTCGCGATGATCCATTTTCCCCGAACGTCTACATCCACACCATGATCTGAAAATGACAGACTCTGTTTAAAAACATTCACATCAAGTGTTCCAACCACCGCATTCAAAACCTGTTCCATGGAATCACCGGGAGATGCTTGAATAATATGAACATCTTGCCAAAAAGATTTTAGAATTGACATCTCAAGCCCCTGATTTTCGGCATCCATGAATAAAAAGATTCGGGTTCCGTCTTCAAGCTTTATGAATGGCGTACGGGAAAGATCGATCATTAAATCTTCTTGACCGGTCCTCGGAAGGTAGTAATTCCCTTTATTAAACAGTTTGGCATCTAATACCGATGCGACTTCCGATAGCGGAGAACCTGAAGGCGTCTTCCCGATTTTTTCCAAAAAAGACATCGGTGTCTTATCGTCCGGCGCGCCCGAGGTATCGATGCCGCTCGGGATGTCATGGGCAGGCTCGATTTCGGCGAGAGATTGTGACTCGGGCTGACTTTGAATTTGCGGATCAGGCAATCGGATCATCTGCCCCTCATAAATGAGATCCAGATTTTCGATCTGAGGATTCATCAACCTGAACAGTTTTTCACCGTTTTTATAGGGTTCCGAACCGTAATTTCCATATCTTTGAGAAATTAGGATGGATACGCAATCTCCGCTTTTGACATGATATTCCGTTGGATTTTTGGTTGTCGCTTCAGGTAAGGCACTGCTGGTTAGAAACGGAATGGTAACGATGTTTGAAGACTGTTCGGGCAACATATCCCGATCGACTTTCTTCAGGGGAATTACAATATGCTGTCCGGGACGAATTCTGTCTATATCGTGTATATGGGGATTCAATCGTTTGAATATTCGTAAAAATTCCGGGAAATCACTATGGGAAATTTCTCCTTTTTGTCTAAAAAGTTTAAAAACCCAATCATCTTTTTTCACAACATACGGATCACATAATATGTTCCATCCCCTGTCGTATCGGATGACATAACTTTTATAAAAAAAAGCACCATAAGCAAAAGGGAGGATAATCAGACAGACCATAATGATGAGAACAAAATAAATGAATGCTAAACGTGTTCCCTTGTTCTTCATATCTTAGGAACCTCTTTGAGATTCAAACGTCTTGCGATCTCTTTGGATGTTTGTTCCACAAACCGATCGAAATCTTTGTCATGCAACGGCTTACCCGGAGCAGGGACCTTGGCCAGGTCCGCTGGATGAACATAAACAGGTGCATTGACGAGTGCCGGATCTGGAGAAATGTTGAATTCCGCTGGAAGGCTTTTTTCAAAATACTGTTCCTGAAAACCCGAAAATTTGATGGCATGTGCTGTTGAATCGACGATAGCAATATCGTTTTTTCCGACAATTTGCTGCTTTCTTGCCTGAACCAGTCCGGCAAGAGATTCGCCACCGTGGGTACATGCAATATGGCCGTTTCTGTTGGCCAAAAGTTGCCAGTCCATGATAGACTGTTCGGAAACCTCTACAAAAAAAACATTCTGACCTTCCGATATACTGTTATACAGATCAACGAGATGGATCACCCTCGGCATTGAAACCGGGTTGCCGATCATGGCCGCCTGAGCAACGCTGGGTTTAACGATCACCGGCTTAAATTTCCGCTTTGATGCATCCGGCTCAAGATAATATTGAAAAACCGGGTTGGCATGTTCGGATTGAACGCCTAAAATTTTCGGCAAAGAAGATATTATTCCGATTTCATAAAACTTCAAAAATCCGTTTAGCACAGCGGTAATATTGCCGGCATTACCAATCGGTACGACAATTACACGATTTTTCATATCGTATTCGAATGCCTGTGCAATTTCAAATGAATAAGACTCCTGTCCGAGTATTCTCCATGCATTTTTAGAATTGAGGAGTGCAACATTATAGTTTTCGGACAGCGCTTCGACCACCTTCATACAATCATCAAAAACACCTGGAATCTCAAACACAGCGGCACCGCTTCCCAGCGGCTGGGCAAGTTGCTGAGGTGTCACTTTTTTGTGGGGAAGAAGCACCGCCGATTTAACCTTTGGTTGAAGATATGATGCATACAAGGCAGCTGATGCAGAGGTATCTCCAGTGGAAGCACATATGGCCAGCACATCTGAAACATGACCCTTTCGAACCAGAGCGTTGATATAGCTCAAGGCACTGGCCATACCCCGGTCTTTAAAGGAGGCGCTGGGGTTCTGTCCGTCATTCTTAAAATAGAATCTAACACCGGCTTTTTTTTGTAAAAAGTTATTTGCTTCAACAACTGGGGTATGACCTTCTCCCAGATAGACGACATCATCCAGCGGGATCATCGGGCCAATGAATTCATGATAAAGATATATTCCCTTGAGTGCCGGGATGGTGAGCATCTTGCGATAATCAAAAATCCTCCGCCACATGCTTCCTGGGATCTTCTTTAACTGTTCAAAATTCAGGTCATAAATCAGAAGCACTTTCCCGCAATCCGGGCAGGTATAAAGTAATTTCTCAATACCATATTGCTGGCCACAGCCAAGGCATCGATAAATCAATTTGCCATCGTGTTTCGGAAGTATAAAAGGTTTTATTTCTTTTGGAAAGTCTTCGGGTTTCACGGTTCTATTTTCTCCAGACCCCCCATGTAGGGCTTCAAGATCTCGGGAATAATGACTGACCCGTCGGCCTGCTGGTAATTTTCAAGCAATGCCGCTACTGTCCGCCCAACTGCAAGTCCGGATCCGTTGAGCGTATGTACCAGTTCAGTTCCTTTTTTCCCTTTTCTTTTAAATCTGATATTGGCACGCCTTGCCTGAAAACTCTCAAAATTACTGCATGATGAAATCTCTCTATAAATACCTTGTGCGGGCATCCAAACTTCAATATCATAGGTTTTTGCCGCTGAAAATCCAAGGTCACCGGTACATAGGGTGACAACCTGATATGGGAGATGGAGATAATTTAAGATCGCTTCGGCATTGTTTAATAGGGTCTCGAGCTCATCATAAGACGTCTCGGGCGTAGTAAATTTAACCAATTCAACCTTGTTAAATTGGTGCTGTCGAATAAGGCCCCTGGTATCTTTTCCGTAAGAGCCCGCTTCGGACCGAAAACATGGTGTATAGGCCGTATAGAGGATCGGCAGTACTTCTTCATTCAGGACCTCGCCTTTATGGATATTGGTCACCGGAACCTCGGCCGTGGGCACCAAGAAATAATCCCACCCTTCCAGCTTAAAAAGGTCTTCCTCAAATTTAGGAAGCTGACCGGTATTTGTCATGCTGTCCCTGTTGACGATAAAAGGCGGCAGTACTTCTTTATAACCATGCTTCGTCGTCTGAATGTCAAGCATGAAATTAATGAGCGCCCTTTCCAGCCGAGCGCCCGCCCCTAAATAGAGCGGAAAACGTGCGCCGGTAATTTTGGATGCAACCTCAAAATTTAAAATCTTAAGGTTTTCCCCTAAAGTCCAGTGTGGCAGTGGTTCAAAATCAAAAGCCGGCAAAGATCCCATCTTTTTGACAACAGGGTTTTCAGAACTATCCTTCCCGATCGGAACCGATTGATGGGGTATATTCGGTATTCTGAAAAGAATCTGGTTTATTTGATCTTCATTTTCGGACAAATGAAGATCCAGTGCCTTGATTTTGTCACCGACATCGCGCATTTCAGCCACAAGATCATCCGTATCTTTTTTGTTTTTCTTCATGGCTGCGATCTGCTCAGTAACGACATTTCTGCGGTGCCTTAGATCTTCTATCTCCAGCAAAAGGGTTTTTCGTTTGGCATCACACTGTTTAAACGTTTCCAAATCTACCGTTTCACCTCTGTTTTGAAGTGATATTTCAACGTGTTCAATATATTGTCTTACAAATTTGACTTCCAGCATAACAGCCTCTAATTTTTTAAACTTGATTCTCCGGTATCGCCCCCGAATTTCAACGGCGAATAATTTTCTTATGTTTTTATAAATATATTAACTGAAAAATAAATTCTATATGGATACTCTGGATGGGTTCACTAAATCGACGATCCAAGGTTCAAATAAGCAATGAATGCTACTTGTTTGAACTTGATTTCTTGGACTCATATTGGAGACATCCACAATCAAAAAGGGTTTTTGAGTCCTATCATGAGCATACCATATAGTCAATGATTATTGCGAGTTGACATTGTGCAGTCAATTTTGTATATTATAAAACAATTTCAAAATATTCTCGCAGGAGAGACTATCAATGGAAGACATTCGACGAACAAAAGGCGAAATTCGAAGCAATATTGCCAAAGCACTGGCCGAACTTTCCGATAGAGAGCTCAAAGATAAAACCGATAAAATAGAAAAGCGGCTTTTTGAATTTGCCAATTTTCTGGAATCAAATATTATTTTACTTTACATCAACAGCGACTGTGAAGTTAATAGTTTGAAAATAATAGAAAAGTGCTTAAACTACAAAAAAATAGTCATTCTTCCTGCCTTTGATACGACAAAACATGAAATGAAATTGATGAAAATCGACAATATTGACAGGGATTTAATACTTGGTCCGAGAGGCATCTTAGAGCCTGACGCAAGTCGGTGTAATGCGGTCCCCATCGAATGCATAGATATTGCAATCATCCCTGGAGTTGCATTTGATGAAAAGGGGGGAAGAATAGGGTCTGGTGATGGCTACTACGACCGGCTTATTCCAAATCTTCCGATTACAACAAGAAAGGTCGCTTTGACCTTCGAAGACCAGATCGTTCCACAAATTCAAATGGAAGCCCATGACAAGCATGTGGATATCATTATAACGGAAAAACGAATCATATACAAAATATAAAAATGCGGGATCGATAAATGGAAACCGGGCATAAACCTTTAGCCTCTAACCTGCCCGTTTGGGTCCAGTATTTTTTCCAACTTCTTAAGGTTTTCTTCCTGCCCGACAGCGATGACGGTATCGCCACTTTCGATAACCGCCTCAAAAGAGGGATTAAACAGCATACTGTCGTCTGATTTTTTTATTGCAATGATAATCAGATTAAACTTCTGCCGAATTCCCGAATCTTTCAACATCACGTTGACGAGGTTGGAAGAAGGCGCAACGGGTATTTCTTCCATTTGAATACCTTCCCGTTTGTAAGCAAGTGCAAGATCCAGAAAATTTGTCACTGTTGGGCGAAGGATTCGCTGGGACATACTTACCGCCCCCATATCGTAGGGCGATTCCACCCGGTTTGCACCTGCAGCCATTAATTTGGATTTCAACTCGCCATGGGATGCTCTGGCCATGATATAAAGTTTTGAGTTCAGTTGTCTGGCTGTCAATACCAGGAAAACATTGTCTGTATCTGTGGCCAATGCCGTAACCAGACCTTTGGCGCGCTGGATGCCGGCTCTCAACAAATTCGTCTCATCTGCCGCATCCCCCGAAATATAAAGTATTTTATCCTCATCCATGGCCGGGATGAGTGCCTTCTCCTTTTCGATCACCACCAAATCAACCGGCTTTTGTTTTAACATCTTGCATAAAATTCTTCCGATACGCCCATATCCGCAAACAATATAATGATTTTTCAATCGTTCAATTTTTTTATCCAAACTTCTCCTCCCCAATATGGTTCTGATTTGGCCTTCGACCATAAACTGGACAATGACACCGGCAATATACAAAAAATACATGACGCCAATGATAATAAAAAAAATCGTAAATATCCGCCCAAAATTACTGACTTTGTGAACTTCACCGTATCCTACGGTGGTGAATGTGGTAACGGTCATGTATAATGCATCTAAAAAACCCCAATCCTCGATGGTCATATATCCGACCACTCCAAGCATAATAATCAGTAATAGCAGAAGGATACACAATTTAAGATGTTTTATGCTCTCCATAAAGTTGTTTTGTCCGATCCAGGGATTATTCAGTCTTATTTTATCGTATGTTTTGTTTCTTTTTTCTAAATGTGGTAGAATATGTAAAATTAGGATAAAAAATCAAGTGCTTTATTCAATTAAGCCTTTGGGCGGGATTTTTCACAGCGTTACTTGATTTGAAAAAAGCCATAGCCACTCAGCGATTTAATATAAAATACGCTCCGTCCCCAAATAGACCCATCCTAAACAAGCGAACCAAAGCCTAAAACGCTCGGGGAAAAAACAAAAGGACCTTATTATAAAACCATTTGATTTCAGACTCTAAATTCTTGACGCAACGCCTTTGTTTTGATAGAAAATTTTTGTTAACCATTCAGATTTTTCCACAATTTGGCCTGGGCGAGAATTGAAGATGTTCCTATGATCCTTATAAAGATAAAGGGTTGCTATTTTGGATGAAAATTCTTTAAAATACGAGCGTCAGCGTAAAGAGATGGTCAAAAGACAGATTGAGGCTCGCGGCGTCACCGACCCAAAAGTTCTGGCAGCCATGCTTAAGGTTCCGCGGCATTTTTTTGTTAGCGACGCTTTAAGAGATCAAGCCTATGGGGATTTTCCGCTTCCCATCGGAGAACAGCAGACCATCTCGCAGCCGTATATCGTGGCAGAGATGACACAAGCGCTCCAACCCGATAAAGATGACAGAGTACTTGAAATCGGAACGGGATCAGGATATCAGGCTGCAATTTTGGCGGAAATTGTGTTTCGGGTTTATACCATAGAAAAAATATATTCGCTCTATACTAAAACCCGCAAGCTGTTTGACAAGCTTCATTATCACAATATTGTAACCAAATATTCTGACGGCACGTGTGGATGGGTGGATGAAAGCCCCTTTGATGCCATTATTGTTACAGCCGGTTCACCGGGCATTCCAAAACCTCTCGTGAGCCAGCTTGCTATCGGGGGGCGTATGGTAATACCCGTCGGAGATCAGTATTCCCAAGAGCTCATAAAACTCTACAAGGATGAACATGGAATTCATAAAACGAATTTGGGTGGATGCAGGTTCGTCAAGCTTGTGGGTGAATATGGATGGAGACCGTAATTAATGCTTCGCCGCCTGTATGACTGGGTCCTCCATTGGGCAGAAACACCTTACGGATCATGGGCGTTGTTTCTGCTGGCGTTTAGCGAATCTTCCTTTTTTCCGATACCTCCGGATATTCTTCTCATCGCGCTGGCTGTGGCCGTACCTAAAAAATCACTGAAATATGCATTGATATGTTCAGCCGGATCCGTTCTTGGCGGATGTTTCGGTTATCTTATCGGGTGGCAGTTCATGGCGTCAATCGGTACCCGCATCGTCCACTTTTACGGTCTGGCCCAAAAGGTTGAGTATATTGAAATTCTTTACAATAAATACGACGCATGGGCTGTCGGAATCGCAGGTTTTACACCGATACCCTATAAGGTCTTTACCATTGCCGCCGGTGCATTTAAAATCAATTTTTCCGTATTCATTTTGGCCTCCCTGGTATCACGATCCGCGCGGTTTTTCCTTGTTGGAGGGCTTATTTACATTTTCGGCCCAAGTATTCAATCTTTTATCGATAAATATTTTAATCTTCTTGCTACAGCATTTACGGTACTTCTGGTCGCAGGATTTCTAATTATCAAGTATCTGTTATAATAAGTTTGGAAATATGGCGAGTGTCATTTCCGACGGCAAAATTCCTGCCACGACAAAGACAAACCGGTATTGCCAAACCCTATTAAATATTGATAAAGAAAAGTGTTTGGGTTTTAAAATGTGGATATTCAAAAATTGGAGATTTACCGATGAAAAAAGATATAAAAAAACAAGAGCCCACTTGCAAAATCGAAGCCGAATCTTTAAGCAGGTTCAAACAACAACTTCCTGATATTACTGAAAGCATCATCGATAGCTGCTACGATGAGGAAAGCTTCACCCATATCGATTACGAGCCAATCCCTTCCGAAGGATATGTGGTAGATATTATCCATAAATTAAGAGAAATCCTTTTTCCGGGTTTTTTTACGCGAGAAAAAATCGATCCGATCAACCTGAAATACTACATGGGGCAGGCAGTATCGGTTTTATTTGATATGCTTTCGGTCCAGATCGCTCACAGCATTCGGCACGATTGTTTCAGATACGATCTTCCTTGCACGGAATGTGATGAACAGGGGCAAAAGGTGGCCCTTGGTCTTTTGGAATCGATTCCGTCCATTAGAAAAACCCTGGCAACGGATGTTCGGGCAGTGTATGAGGGTGATCCTGCTGCCAAAAGTTACGACGAAATCATATTTAGCTATCCCGGTATCTTTGCGATGACCGTATTTCGGGTGGCCCATAAGCTTTTTGAACTTCAGGTACCGCTTCTGCCCCGCATCATGACGGAACATGCCCACGGTTTAACCGGCATCGACATTCACCCGGGAGCCGATATTGGAGAACGCTTTGTGATTGATCATGGAACCGGCGTAGTGATCGGCGAGACCACCGTTATTGGGAAAAACGTTCGAATCTACCAAGGGGTAACGCTCGGTGCCCTGTCACTTCCAAAAGATGCCGGAGAACTGCTTAGGGGCAAAAAACGTCATCCAACCATTGAAAACGATGTCATTGTGTATTCGGGCGCAACAATTTTGGGAGGAGACACCGTTATTGGGGCACGTTCCGTCATTGGGGGAAATGTTTGGATTACCAAATCGGTTCCACCGGATACCAAGGTGATTATGGAAACACCGAAGTTGGTTTATCGATAGTCAACAATGAGCCGGGAAAAGAATAAAGGATATCCGAACCGAACGTTTTGCCCTAAAGGCTAAAAAGCCGGATTTGCCAATCCTCGCTGCAAAGCCCTTCGCCGCTCAAGGCGTGCCTTCAATTTGGGGAACTGATCCATGTCGGTGTGCGGGAGAAAAAGAGCAGCCACATAATTGTTCATAAAAGACGGGGTCTCCGACAGTTCGAAATTGGTCATCCGCCTGGTAACCTCCACGACATCTTTTCTAATGCGGTTGGTCAGACAGCTCATCTTTGCACCCATCAAAGATCCATTACCGATAAACCGAATCCGATCCGGATCTATTTCCGGCAGCAGTCCGATAACCATCGCCTTTTCCAAATCCACATAACTTCCAAACCCGCCCGCCAAATAAATGCGGTCAATGTCTTGCATCTTTAGCCCTACTTCCTCGAGAAGGGTTATACTACCACTATATATGGCTCCTTTTGCCCGGATGAGATTATCAAGATCAGGTTCTGTGAGCGCAATATCCTTATCGATCTCGGTTTCATGCTTCCATGCAAGCACATACTCATAAACACCGTCGATTTCACGGATGCGCGGCGTTTTCAGGTCACGGTTGAATTTGCCCCTGTTATCGATAACACCCATTTCAAACATGGTGGCCGCAATGATAATAAGTCCGGAACCACAGATGCCTTTTGGTCGGACATTACCAATGGTGATATTCATCGGCTCAAACGTTATAGGATCCATGGAAAAATCCTCAATTGCCCCCTTGCCGGCCCGCATTCCAAACTTAACCCCGCCGCCTTCAAATGCCGGCCCTGCTGAACATGAGGCACAGGCCAGCCAATCTTTATTGCCGATGACGATCTCTGCATTGGTTCCGATATCCATCAACAGCGTCAGTTTTTCGGTACGGTACATTCCCGATCCCATGACCCCGGCTACAATATCACCACCAACGTAACTCGAAATCGCCGGATATACTAAGGCCGTTACATGGTCTCCCAGGGCAAGACCCAGATCAACGGCCTTAATGGGCGGATAAAATGTCGAGGCAGGGACATATGGCGATAGCCTTATATACTTGGGATTAACCTTCAGCAAGAGCTGTGTCATGGTTGTATTGCCAGCCATGGTAATCGTGGAGATTTCATCCGGATCGATCCGGGCCTTTTTGATCATTTTCTTTATTAATTTGTTGATGGTTGCAATAACCACATCATGAAGCTTCTCAAGGCCACCTGGTTTACCCGCATAAATAATTCTGCTGATGACATCTTCGCCATAACTGATCTGCCCGTTGTAATCACCAAACTGGGCCAGCGCGTCACCGGTTATGAGATCGACTAACTGCCCGTATATCGTTGTTGTACCGACATCCACGGCTATGGCATAGTTCCGATCGGTGGTATCCCCGGTCTGAACATGAATGATATTCGTTTTTCTTCCGGAGTGGACCGGTCTTGCAAGTGTTGCCGTCACCTTGAAATGCTCTTTTCTTAAAATATCAGAAATTTTTTGGATTACCGGAAGTTGGACCACCAGACGATGTTCATTATATTGTGCTTTTAAAAAAGAAATCAGTCGTGTTACATCCGAAAGGTTATCCTGAAGCGTCGGCTCAGGAAGTTCGAGATATTTCTTTTCCACCGGAGGCATGAAAAGGCCTTTATCTTTTAATTCTTCGAGATTCATCTCCCAGATATGGGCTGTTCTCCGTGGCGTTTTTTGTAAGTTGAGCAAACCGGCATCAACTTCCGAATCAATGGGAATTCGAACGACAAGATCACCAACAACACCGGACAGACAAGCCTGCCGGTACCCTTTTTCAATGTCTTCACTATCCAGTTTTTCCGTTACGCCGCCTTCAACTTTCCCATCTTCGATAATAACGCGGCACTTCCCGCAAACACCTTCCCCACCACAGGATGCATTAATATGAACCCCTGCTTCCATTGCAGCACGAATCAGCTTTTCTCCATGCTCAACCGTAATCTTTTTATTGTGCGGCAAAAATAATATATGATGTCTTTTCATTTCCTATGAGGCCCACCTTTTATGAATATGCGTATTAGATAAGACCAAGAAATTTTAGATCTTCTCCATCGCCCCGTATGCGGCCTGTATTCTATCCCGGAGTAAAAAGCAGAGTCTTTCCATCAGATTAAATCCGAGTTCTGTGTTGCCGATCATCATCCGCCTTAAATCGGCGCCTTTTATGGAGACAACCTTTGTCGGTTTTTGACAGACCGCCGAAGACATCAGGATATGGGGCAAATCTAAAAGTGTTGACCAACAGCCCAAAACTCTGCCTCGTCCAAGGATCTCGATGACAACATTGCCTTTGTGCTTTCCCAGATCCACGGTTCTTTCCAGGTATATCTGGCCATCAACAATAATATAAATATGCTCTCCGTAATCTCCTTGTCGAAAAACGTATTCGCCGTTTTGATATGTCATCATCTGACCGAGTTTTGAGATTTCAGACAATTCACGTGCTTGAAGCAACTCGAAAAACTCACAACTTCTCAAGGTATGTTCCATCTCCATACGGTTCATCTAACACCTCTTTCACATTTCATCCAACCGAAAAAAGGGGCTTCCCGGTATTATTCGGTAAAAAAATGTATTGGAAAGGGTTAAGAAGTACCTGTACGATTCTTAATTTTTATAGAACGGGTAAGGTCGAAATGTTCGATTAAAAATTCGGCCACCTTTTTAATTTCCCGGGTCGAAAATACAGGCACACCCATATCGATATCAGAATCGCTGATGAGGGCAAGCAGTTTCTCATCATTTTTGCATAAAGGTTCTGTTGTGATCTCAGCTCTGAAAATTTCCAGTTTGGGCATGTTGCTTCGCTTGTATCCTTCGGTTAAAATAATGTCCATCCCGTTGAAAAATGAAGATAACTCATCCGGTTTGTGATCATATTCCACATCTTTTACCATTCCGATTTGATAAGGAGATGAAATAACGGTAGTCGAAGCGCCGGCATGTTTATGTCGCCAGCTGTCTTTACCGGGTTTGTCCAATTCAAATCCGTGGACATCGTGTTTTATGCTGCCGACTTTTAAACCCCGTCCCGTCAGTTCGGGAATTAATTTTTCCAAAAAAGTCGTCTTCCCCGACCCGGAATTACCGACAACGGAAACAACCGGCGGAATTGTTTTTTTCTGTAATTTCTTCATTATATTAATTTCAAAAAACCATCCTTTCTTCCCGTATTTTTATTTATAAATGTCGTTGAATATTTTGTCATCAGCCGTCATGCATTTTTTCTTCAACAATCTGTATTTTTTTAACAAATCCTTCCCTTCTTTTGTCAAACGGCTTCCTGTTTTTCTGTCCGTATGAACAATTTTGGTGTTCAGATGTTTTTCCGTGTACTTAATTTTACTCCAAACCGCTTTGTACGACATTTTCATCATCTTTGCGGCCTGATTAATAGATCCCGTATTTTCAACGTGTTCCAGAATCTCCATTCTCCCCTCGCCGATGATGATATTGTCGTTTTCATCGACAATCCAATGGCTTGATTTTAATTTTAATTCGACCATGCTTCCTTATCGAACAACCTGAAATCCGAAACAATGTCCTTTCACAATGGGAATGAAACAGATATTATATCTTGTGCTTTCAACACATCTTTTATCGCAAAAACGGTGCGTTTAATAAATAGCAGATTTATTTTAAATCTGCATTTATTTCCTTAATATCCTTAATATAAGGCTTTTTTTGTAGATTTACGAGATTCTAATACTCTTAGCACAAAATCCGCAATTTTTAAACCGGCATCAGCAAGTGTCAATCTTGTTACAAGTGTCGGGCTTGGCCTTTCCGGTTTCATCCTTCGAAGCAGGTCCGAATAGGGGCATAAACATTACGGATCTCTGGAGTCTGGATGCTGAATGCCAGAAATTTTTACGATTTACAAAAGAACCCGTCGTTGATATTAATTTGATGATGTGTGCAACTGCAAGTACAAAAAGGATTCATAGCGTCAATGACACTCGAAACAAAAAATACCGATGCGCTTTCTCTCACATATAAATTATTATGTTTCAATGCAATCAATCCCCCGGGTCATGAGCATGATTGTGCAAAATATGTTGGAGGTGCATCTGAATATGTCTTGAAAACGAACCCTTTTATCTTAATGTCATTGGGTCTCAGTCTATTATCTGCAATATTCCTTGCCGGTTGTTTTGTGGATAACCAGAGTGCACCCAAAGCGCAAAATCATGTAACAGGCTTTAATGATTCGCCGGCCATACAGAGGGATGATGATTTCGTTTGCTGGTTTAACGCCGAGACCCCGGATAAAAAAACCGGAGTGGCATTGGTCATTCATGGGCTCAATCTGCGGCCCGGCAAAATGGAATCGATTATTTCTGTGCTGGCGCATTACGGAATGGATGTTTTAAATGTATCCTTGCGCGGACATGGGCAAAATTTCCTCCAAAAAGAGGCGGTGGATATCCGTAGCGCCCGGATGGAAGCGTTTAAAACCGTATCTTATCAATTATGGCGCGATGAAACATATCGTGCCTATCGTCTTGCGAAAAAAAGAAGCGATGAAATCAATGTCCCGTTGTTTTTTATAGGATTTTCACTGGGCGGATTAATGGGTGCCGACCTGTTTGCATCCTATCCGGATGTCTGTTTTGATAGGATGGTGCTCTTTGCACCTGCATTTAAATTACATGGAATCACTTATTTTGGAAAACTGCTGTCTCCATTTCCGCGGCTGGTTATTCCGACGTTATCTTCAGCGTCTTATCTCACGAACAGCGGGACACCCATGGCAGCCTATAATGCGCTGTTCGAGGCCATCCGACATTTTAACAAAAATATACATCGAAAACTGAATATTCCAACAATCATCCTTATCGACAAAAAGGACGAATTGGTTTCGTACCAGGGGTTAAGACGCATGGTTGAAAAAGAAAATTTGGACCAATGGAAATTTCACCTTATCCAAAAAGGAAAAATCGACGTCACGGAAAAAATGAACCATCTTATTATCGATGAACCGTCGGTCGGAAAAGACATTTGGAAAGAAATTCAGACCATCATAATAAAGCATTTACTGCTTTAACGAGCGCTTACAGCCTGTTTTTCAAAAAAAGCAATACCACACCAGGAGCGTATTTTAGCGAGCGAACACTCAATTCTATCACACGAATACATCATGGCTTTCAAATCGATCTGGATTCAAATTGCCCTTTACATTCTTTTTGCAGGCGTATTGGTGGGTTGTGAATCGGTACGTTATTACAATCAGCTGATATCCGGCCAAATGACGATTCTGAATAAAAAGCAACCCATCAAGCAGGTACTTCTCGAACCTCATATTCCTGCAAAACTGAAAGAACAACTCGGGCTTGTCTTAGAGATTCGGGAATTTGCGAAGAATGACCTTTTCTTGCCGGTTGATGATCACTACCTCAACTTCGTAGATCTCGAGCGTCCTTTTGTTCTTTGGAGTGTTTATGCAACACCGGAGTTCTCTTTAACACCCAAGACATGGTGCTATCCCATTGTCGGCTGTGTGTCGTATCGCGGCTATTTCTCCGAGGAGAATGCTCATGCTTTTGCAGCAAAACTGAAGCAACAGGGATATGATGTTTTTGTTGGCGGCGTTGCTGCCTATTCAACATTGGGGTGGTTTGATGATCCGGTTTTAAACACATTCGTATATCGCAACGAGATTAAACTCGCAGCATTGATCTTTCATGAAGTGGCCCATCAACTTCTATATGTAAAAAACGACACAACCTTCAATGAAAGTTTTGCCACCGCCGTCGCGCAGGAAGGCCTGCGTCGCTGGCTGCAAACAAAAAACAATATTCGTGATTTCAGTGATTATCAAACGGATTTTCAGCGCCATCAGGAATTTATTCAGTTGGTTATGAAATATCGAAAACAGCTTGAATTGCTCTACGCCCAGGATTTATCCATATCGAATATGAGGAAGGCCAAGTCCGTGATCTATAACGACCTAAGCGATGAATACAGACGATTGAAACAGCAATGGAATGGATTCTCAGGTTATGACAGATGGTTCAGCAACGCGTTAAACAATGCCAAATTGATATCTGTGGCTACCTATTATGATCTTGTACCGGCATTTTTAAAACTTTTGCAAAACAACCGATATGACCTTAAACAGTTCTACACCAACTGTCAAAATCTGGCGAAAAAAACTGAAAAAGAACGGCGTATTTATCTCGAGCAATTCTGAAGTTGGATCGCTCGATTCAATCCCACTAAATTCAGCGAAAACAACGGGTGAATCAATGACGCAGGCACATCGCCTGATTTTATTCACTTCGATCATCTTTGCTTTGGCGTTTTCAAGCGCTTCCTGCATGAACGATTACCAGAAGACAGGGAGTGTTGTCCTTACCGGCTTGAAGGCACCGGTGACCATCCTGCGAGATGAAAAAGGAATGGGGTATATCCGGGCAGACCAAATGGATGATGCTATTATGGCCCAAGGGTTTATTACCGCTCAGGACCGACTGTTTCAAATGGAACTTAATCGCCGTATGGCAACCGGTCAAATCTCCGAAGTGCTGGGAGAAAACGGCAAAGAATCAGACATTAAAATGAGGACCCTCGGTTTTTATCGTCATGCGAAAAAACACGCAAGATTTCTCGACCAACAGAGCCAAAGGTTCATTCAACGCTATATCGACGGAGTCAATGCTTATATTGGTGCGCATTCAAAAGAGCATCCCCTCGAATTCAAACTGATGGGTATTCAGCCTCGACCCTGGAATATTTCAGACTCCCTTGCCATTATGTACTATATGGGTTGGGCCACTTCTGCAAATTTAAATGCAGAAGTCATTGCACAAATGCTGATAGAAAAATTAGGTGAAGAATCCGCCAAAAAGATATTCCCCCTGAACATAAACCCGGACGACCCGTCTCAAGGAACACATGAATTTATACCCATACGGAAGGAGTCTAATTCCATTTATCTTGCTTCAGATGAAAAATTGATGTCGTTTTTAACAGATTCTGAATTATTATTCGGGAGCAATAACTGGGTTGTTGGCCCACAACTATCAAAAAGCGGAAAGCCGATCGTGGCCAATGATCCGCATGTTGATACCCGGATCCTGCCGGGTCCATTTTATCCTGTTTGTATGATAACGCCGGATTTCAAAGCTGTGGGGGTATCTATTCCCGGCATTCCAGGCATCATCATCGGCAGAAATGAACATACAGCATTCGGCATTACCAATGCCTATGGCGATACTCAGGATCTTTATCTTGAAACGCTCGATCCGAAAAATCCAGATCGTTATATTGAAGGTAAGAAATCTATTTTATTTAATGTCGTTGAAGAGACAATCACCATTAAAGATAAAACATCTCCCAAGGGATACCGAAATGAAACGTTAAGGGCTCGACAGACAAAGCGCGGGCCCGTCATTTCCGATATTTTGCCGGGTCTTGAAACCCAAAAAGTGATCACCGTCCGTTGGTCGCCCTTTGAAAAAATGGATTCCATCCTCGGCCTGGACCGGCTGCTCGTCGCCAAAACGGTCAAGGATATTCGAAACGCACTCCGTTATGTGAATATCATTGTGCTAAATTTTGTTTTCGCAGACAAAGAGGGAAATTTGGGATGGCTGGTCTCAGGACGGTTCCCGGTTCGTTCTGCCGGAGATGGAACAATCCCCTTTGTTGTAAAAGACGACAAAGACAACTGGACGGGATGGGTCCCGTTTGATGAAAAACCGCAACGATATACCACTGAAACAGGGTGGATCGGCACCTGCAATCATAAAACCGTGAGCAGGAATTACCCTTACTATTACTCATCTCTTTTTGCTCCCTCATACCGTTACAAGCGACTCAAGGAGCTTTTTGAAAAATCAGGGAAAACATCGGTGAACGATCACTGGAAATTTCAAAGAGATGTCGTGAACATATCGGCAAGAGAAATTGCACCGAAAATAGCGCAAGTGCTCCTTGGCAATACGGACACACAGGAAATGGGACGGATACTTTCCGAATGGGATTTTCGAGACGATTCGGAAAATGCGGCGCCAACGATATTCCAGGCCGTATATCATAATTTTGCTTTTTTGGTTTTTCGGGATGAATTGGGAGATACTTTGACAAAAACAATGTTAAGCAACTGGTATTTCTGGCAAGAACGTCTTGGGAAAATGGTCAATGAAGGATGCTCATCCTGGTTCGACGATATAAAAACCGACTCTGTCGAAGAAACAATGGAAATGTTGTTATATCAAGCTGCCCTGAACGCAAAAGCAGAACTCGGTTCCGTGTTGGGAGAAAATCCCCGCAATTGGCGTTGGGGAAAGGTTCATCGCTTGGAGTTCGTAAGCCCCATTCGTCGGAAAGGATTTGGGAAAAGGCTTTTGGGAGGCGGTTCCTATCCCGCTCCGGGGTCAGGGGAAACCCTTTGCAGGGGACGCTATAATTTTAATGATCCGTATAAGGTAACCGCCTCGGCCGCCCTCCGAATGGTGGCGGATTTGGGAGATGATGAAAAGGTTTTGGCGGTTTTATCCGGCGGCGTGTGTGGCCGGCTGTTCCATCCCCATACAAAAGATCAGATAAAAGCATTTATGAACGGCGAAATCGTTAACTGGTGGTTCAGTGATCAGGCCATTAAAAACCATTCGAAGGATACACTCAAGTTGCTTCCCTCTTGAGAAATAACATTTCAATCTTATTCTTTTCATGATCGTTCAAATGAATTTTCATATGTGCAACAGCCCGTCTTAAATTGACGCATCCAATTAAATAGAGTAAGGTTTTATTCAAATGAATTTCGTTTAAATCGGCTTATCGATCTTCACTGCTAAAATCGTATAAAACCATCATCATAGGGTTTCACGGTTTGAAAAAAGCATTGTCCACGGCGTGATCTAAAAAATAAACACGCCCCGACCCCTGAATTAATTTTGATAACATTGAATGAGAACACACCATCCTTCTTGGGCTTTATTTTCTTTTTACCTTTTTCATTTGAATGACATCTTTTAAGGAGAACGAACAGATGATTGAAAAAAAAGACTGGAAAAAGCCGGTTGCCATTGTCCTGCTCATCGTACTGCTTGGGGGATACTATGAAGGTTTGAGTGTGGAAATGAAGACCATGGTATTACCGCTGGCGATTTTTTTTGCGGCAGGCATTCTTATTGCTCGCTTAAAAAAACTCGAATATGAAATGACGACATCCAGATTGAACGCACGGGAAGCCGTCGTTCAATCCTTAATACTTATAGACCAAAAAGGAAATGAGCGTATTTCAATTTCAACCGACCCCGAAAAACAGTTAATGACGTTTTTCGATGCCGATCATATTCCCCGTGTCACTTTAAATATATTGGACAATGCACCGGTTCTGAAACTTGTTGGAAACAAAGGTGATGTAACCATCGAATTCGATGAAGACGGCCTGCCGCATTTAAACCTGAAAGATGAAGCAGGTTCGATCCTGTGGTCCGCTGTCTAAACACAAAATTTCGGTTTTTTCGACATTCCTAAAGCGCAAATACAAAAAAGGGGAGACAATATGAATATGGACATATTTGAGGAAATGGACGCATCGGATCTGAAAAAATACTTGAAATTTCTGCTGTGGCACTACCGGGTTGTTGATGCCTTCTGGTTTATCTATCTGGGCGAACAGTTTGACCAGCAGACCGCCGAGAACATCAATGAAAAGGTCTGGGACCGTGTATCGGCAATGGCGGCAACGGATCTGGTGGAACGATTCCAGATTCGGGAGAAAGGTCTCAAAGGCTTTGTCAAGGCCCAGAAACTCTTTCCCTGGTGCATCCTGGTGGGATATCATATTCAGGAATCCGACAATGAAGTCATTATTTCCGTTCCCTCCTGCCCGACCCAGGAAGCCAGATTAAAACGGGGTTTGGGTGAATATGTCTGTAAGGAAATGCACCGCAGAGAATTTACCAGTTTCGCCCAAGCTGTTGATGAGCGTATCCGGGTTGAATGTCTTTTTGCACCTCCGGATCCACATCCCGAAGATATGTTCTGTCAGTGGCGCTTTTATCTTGAACCGTAAGAAACGACCCCTGCCAATTATATTCAGTCATATAATCTGATTTTGTAACCCGAAAGGAGGCACCATGTATTTACCCAGGACCTATGAAGATTTTATCAAGAAGTTTCCGAACGTATTTGAGGATTATCAGCAATTGGGCAAGTCATGCCGGAAAACTGGTCCCCTGGATGAAAAATATCAGGATCTCATTAAGCTCGGTATTGCCATCGGCGCCAATTCCAGGGGCGCCGTTATGTCTTCCACCCGAAAGGCGCTGGCCGCAGGTGCCACTTCTGAGGAAATTATCCATTCAGTTCTATTGTCGTTAACCACCACGGGATTTCCAAACATGATTGCTGCATTGGGATGGGTCAATGAAGTTCTTGAAAAGCATCTTTAGAAATATTGATTTGAATTTGTTCTGAAAGTTGAGCGATACCGCTTACTGTAGTTTTCCGTATTCTGCCAGATTTTCCAGTCCGCTCTGATCCAGAAGCTTTATGTCCCTGCCGCTGGTATCGATCAAATGCTCTTTGTTCATTTTCGCCAGAATTCTTGACAGGGTTTCAGGGATTGTACCCAGAAGGCTGGCCAGTTGTCCCTTTGAAATGTTTAATGTAACCATATCGGTTTGACCCTGTTCTTTGCTCAAATACAAAAGATATGACGCGAGGCGGCCCGGCACTTCTTTCAAGGAAAGATTTTCGATCTGGACGGTAAATTGGCGAAGGCGCATGGAAAGCACGGCCAACATATTCAGGGAAAGAGAGGGATTCCGGGATATGAGATCAATAAATGCCGTTCTCGGGAAAAAAAGGAGGTGGCTTTTAAGCAGGGTCTGGGCGTTGGCCGGAAATTTTTTTCCGGCAAAAACCGGAACTTCACCAAACGGATTTCCGGGCCCATAGATATGAAGAATATGTTCTTTTCCCTCGAATGAAACCTTGTAAATTTTAACCCTGCCGTCTGCAACAATATAAAATCCGTTACAGTCGTCTCCTTCTGAAAAAACCGTTATGCCTTTGTCGTAAAATTTGTCCACCGCAATCTGTCTTAGGTCATTCAACTGTCCTTCAGACAAACCGTTGAAAAGAGGAGCCTCTGAGATGATGTGAAGTATTTTTTTCATAATTTTTCTTTTTTTATTTAAATTACCACTTTTTTTTGACTTAAGTCAAGGCGGTGGATTTATTTATAATGTAATTTTTGAATCAACGGTTGGGGAAAAATGTACCGATCGAATATAACCCATGTATGAAAAATTTTTACATGCCCAACAATGAATAGATTCAACCAACAAAAAGGAGGCCAATGATGTTTTGTTTTCAATGTGAACAAACGGCAAAAGGTGAAGGGTGTACCAAAATCGGCGTATGCGGGAAACAGCCGGAAGTTGCCGCCCTTCAGGATGTTTTGATTTATGCGGTAAAGGGTTTGGCACAGGTGGCCCTTGAAGGTCGAAACGTCGGTATCAGCGATACATCCATCGACCATTTTACCTGTGAAGCCATCTTTTCCACGCTGACCAATGTCGATTTTGATCCGGATCGATTCGTGGAACTGATCAATAAAACCATCAAATATAGAGATGCGCTCAAGGCAAAGATAGCGGCGGCCGGCGGAAAAACCGATTTCCCGGACGGGCCGGCCCACTTCACACCCGAGGCCACTCGAGAAGGTCTTGTGGCTCAAGGGGAAAAAGTCGGTGTTAAATCCGACCCGGACATCGATCCTGACATTCTATCTCTTCAGCAACTCCTGATATACGGCATCAAAGGGGTGGCCGCCTATGCGGACCATGCGGCAATACTGGGAAAAACCGATACCCGAGTTTTTGATTTTATTCATGAGGCCATGGCCGCTACCTTGAACAAAGCGCTGAGTGCGGATGATCTCGTTGGCCTTGTTTTTAAATGTGGAGAAATAAACCTTCGGACAATGGAAATCCTGGATGCCGCAAATACCGAAACTTACGGACATCCGGTTCCGACATCCGTTCCTTTGGGTGCGAAAAAAGGAAAGGCCATTCTGGTTTCAGGACATGATTTAAAAGACCTTGAAGAAATCCTGAAGCAAACCCAAGGCAAAGGGATCTATATATATACACACGGTGAAATGCTCCCCTGCCATGGATATCCTGAACTGAAAAAATACGATCATTTTTACGGCCACTACGGCACCGCCTGGCAAAATCAGGCCAAAGAGTTTGATGCGTTTCCGGGTGCAATTTTGATGACCACAAACTGTATTCAAAAGCCCAGAGATTCTTACAAGGACAATATTTTCACCACCGGGCTGGTGGGCTGGCCCGGCGTCACTCATATTGCCGACAAGAATTTTGCACCCGTGATTGAAAAGGCGTTGGAATTGCCCGGATTCACTGAAGATACCCAAGGCAAGTCGGTGATGGTCGGCTTTGCCAGAAATGCCGTCATGGGCGTTGCCGGCACGGTGATCGACGCGGTAAAAAACAAAGCGATTCGTCATTTTTTTCTGGTCGGCGGATGTGACGGTGCCAAGGCCGGACGAAATTACTACACGGAATTTGTGGAAAAAGTGCCTGAAGATTGCGTGGTCCTAACACTGGCCTGTGGCAAATTTCGTTTCTTTGACAAGGATCTGGGAGATATCGGCGGGATTCCGAGGCTCCTGGATGTTGGACAGTGCAACGACGCCTACTCTGCCGTTCAGATTGCATCGGCCCTGGCCAATGCATTTGAGTGCGGGGTGAATGATCTTCCGTTGTCCATGATTCTGTCATGGTATGAGCAAAAAGCCTGTGCGATTCTCTTGAGTCTGCTGTATCTCGGAATCAAGGATATTCGACTGGGTCCGAGTCTGCCGGCTTTTGTTTCGCCGAATATTCTCAATGTTCTGGTGGAAAAGTTCAATATTATGCCGATCAAGACACCGGATGAGGACCTTAAGGCAATTTTAGGATAATTTCTTCTCGACAGGATTCACAGGATGATTAGCGCATGTCTTGTGGATCCTGTTAAAAAGGTTAATCATAGGAGGAAAAAATGAAATGCCCGGGACAAGACAGCCGGTACTGGAAACCAGGCGCTATCTTTGAGGCCAAATGTCCGGAATGCGGCCATTTGGTAGAGTTCTTCAAGGACGACACCACCCGAAAGTGCCCCAAGTGCGAGCATAAGTTCGCCAACCCCAAAATGGATTTCGGATGTGCGTCATACTGCCAGTATGCAAAAGAGTGTATTGGGGATCTGCCGCCGGAGCTGTTGGCTCAAAAGGAAGACCTCCTAAAAGACCGCATTGCTATCGAGATGAAGCGCTATTTTAAAAGTGATTTCAAACGGATCGGCCATGCAACCCGGGTGGCTCGTCATGCCGAAAGGATCGGCAGAGACGAACGGGGCAACCTGGCGGTGATTCTGGCGGCAGCGTATCTGCATGACATCGGTATCCATGAAGCGGAAAGCAAGTATAACAGTACGGCCGGAAAATATCAGGAGCAGGAAGGGCCGCCCATCGCAAGATCCATCATGATCAAATTGGGCGCAAAAGAAGAATTGATCGAAGAGGTTTGTGATATCATCGGGCATCACCATCATCCCAGATCCGAAGAAACGGTGAATTTCAAAGTGCTGTACGATGCGGATCTCATTGCCAACCTCGAAGAAAAACAGAAAGATAGCCCCATAAACAATGATAAACTTGTCCAGATTATCGAAAAATCATTTTTGACGGATAGCGGACGTGAAGAAGCAAAGAAGACCTTGTTGAATTAGCTTTGTTTCCATGGGTATTCCTCATTCGGACATACGAGTTTTCCTAACCAATAAAACAGATGAAACCAAAAGGTTTAATCATGAAAACATTACGAAAAATAATCGAAATCGATGAAGAATTGTGCGACGGGTGTGGCCAGTGTGTTCCTTCCTGTGCCGAAGGCGCCCTTGAAATCGTGGACGGCAAAGCACGAATTATTGCAGACAAGCTGTGTGACGGGCTCGGGGCCTGTTTGGGAGAATGTCCCACCGGAGCCCTCCGCGTCATTGAGCGTGAAGCCGACGAATTTGATGAGGAAGCGGTTGAGGAACATCTAACAGAAAAAGAGACCGCTAAAGAAAAGCAGCATATGCCCCGCGGATGTCCGTCCACGCAGATCCAGACGTTTGTGCCCATCGAATCTCATCCGGAAGTCCAAATTCCGGCCATAACCGCAACCAAGGGCGAATCGGCGCTTTCTCACTGGCCGGTTCAAATACGGCTCATTCCACCCAAGGCGCCTTTTCTTAAAGGGGCTGACCTTCTGGTGCTGGCGGACTGTGTCGCAGTTGCCTATGCAAATTTACAACAAGATCTCATGGCCGGAAAAGTGGTGATGATGGGATGTCCCAAATTCGATGGTGCTGAAGAATATATCGAAAAATTCGCAGAAATTTTCAAAACCGCCGGAATCAAAAGCATTACCACGGTCTATATGGAGGTGCCGTGTTGCTCCGGCCTGCCGATGATCGTAAAAAAGGGACTTGAAGCATCCGGCCGAATTATTCCCATGATTGATGTTGTCATTAGTACCCGGGGGAAGCTTTTGGAAGAAACCAAAGAAAAATCTGGCTAAACAGCCTTGGGTGGATTGCCATCCCCAAAGTCCCAAAAACCACGACCGAGTGGTTCCGTCTTTGCCGGTGCTGCTGGTGAGAAGCAATGCCGTGATTCGAGTCTGTGGAGTTCGAACTGTTTAACAAGGCAACCTGTCCTTCACCAACGGGTTGAGCCGGACACCCATCTGCAGTAGGCGGATCACAAGCCCTCATGATTTGACATTCTTTCTATAATCTTATAAATTTATCTTTCAAACTGAACGATACTGTCTTTAAAAAGCTGGAGAAATAACAGGTAACAATTAATTCGATTGATTGGAGGGCCTCATGAAAAAGATCAAAATATTCCTTTTTACACTTTCAGTTATGATGATCGCTGCAATATTTTATAAAGGGATTGCCATAGCGGCACAGGTTACGAGAATTAATACGAATAAAGGACTTATTGTTATTGACGGAACCAAGGATGACGGATTTGTTATGGGAGCTGCAGTATGCTTTTATTCCACTTCAGGTGAAGAAATAGCATGTGGCAGTGTTCAGCAGACATCAGAGTTCTATGCGACGATTAAAGTAAACAACAGAGAAGCAAAACAAATTAAGTTCGGAATGGAAGCAAAAATCCCTGAAGAAACATCGGAAAAAGCGGTAACAAAAGAAAAAAAAAGCTGTATTGATGATTCGGAATGTGGTTATGGCGAAGTTTGCATTAATGGTAGATGCTATAACACAAAATGACAGGACGTTTCAGGGAGTGAATAAACAATGAAAATCAATAGGATGGATTAAGAAGATGTTCGGCAAAGGGTTGATTGAAATGGTTGTAGCAGAACGTTCAAGGTGTGCAATAATTGAACATCTAAATACGATTCTATTTTTATTGTCAGCTATTTAATTTCAAACTGTACAGTATTTAATAACCTAACAAAATGAAAATTGATCTTTAGATGGTTAATCGGAACATGCAACCATCCGGGAGAGAATAACGCTCGCTTATTTCACGATCAGATCATTCTTTACGGATTTGACCCCTTTTACGCTACGTGCGATTTCCTCCGCTTTATAGACGGCCTTTTGGGAACTTACGAAGCCGCTCAATTGAACGGTGCCCTTGTAGGTTTCAACACTGATCTGGAATGACTTGAGAAAATCATCAACTGCAAGCAGAGATTTGACTTTGGCCGTGATGACCGAATCGTCCATGTATTCCCCTGTGCTTTCCTGTTTGGGTGTCGATGCACAGGCCGTAAAGGTGGCGATCAGCATAAGAAGTACTAAACAAAGCGTAACGATATTTCTATTTTTCATGGGGATAATTCCTTTCTGTTATTTCTCACAAAAGACTATTTGCCAATGCATCAGTTGTGTGCCTTTTTTAAATGAATAAGTTCATTGATGGCTTTGTCAAGTTCAGAAAGTCGAAATGGTTTTGACAATATCTTGTCCGCTTGGGAATTGGTAGCAAACTCTCCGGGATATCCCCCCATCCAGTTATTGCTATAACAGGTATGTTGGGGAATTTTGTCTTAATTATTGAAATAAGGCCTATTCCGCTTATTCGTGGCAAAACGATATCTGTAATACCAGGTCATATCCGTGATGATCATTTTCAAGTAATTTCAATCCTTCCAAACCATCAATAGCTGAAGTGACATCGTACATTTTTTCATTAAGAAAATAGCGAAGTTTGGCCAGAACATGTTCGTCGTCATCGATGATTAGTAATTTTAGAGACGGTTCCATTCTTTTTAGATTGACACTTAATTTAGTTTTTCCCATTTTTTAATGGTAAGATTTTGTGGTTTTTATCAAAACAGATTGCCATGCCTTGTTGGCTTGTTCGAATTACAGATCCTGTAAAATATATATGAGATATTTTGCGCGTCATATTTTTAAATTTGTTCAGAGGAAGAATAATATCCAACTTAACATCAGTTCCGACCGTCAATGGTTTATTTGTTTTGAAAAAAGTACCTCCTGCACAGATATTACTGGTCCGTAGTTTAACTGATTTCTGCTGTTTGCTCTTATCCGTCACTGAAAGATAGGCTGTAAGTTCAAGATCAAACCTTTCCATCTTTCTTTTTTCGGTTTCGACCACAGTAATAAATCCTAATTTTTTAACAATTAAGGATCTGAACCGGCATAAGCGAGCGCATTCCCCGTAGCTTGCTGCCGGGTTAGCGAGCAAATTTATAATAGGCAACATACCTTACCGGGAAGATTCTCTGCAGCTTGTTGTAGCGTAGCGGAAATCCCGTTTTAGGCGGGCTGCAGGGTACGCTTCGATAAGGTTCGTTTGTAACTTATAAGCAATTGATGTGCCAGGTCCGGGAATTAAGACTAACCAATAGATATTATTATAATTGTAATCCTATTATTTAAATGAAAAACAGATATATGGATGAAATATCCTACATCGAAAACAGTTAACCGACGAAATATAGGGATAGGTAGTTGAAAAATAACGACTATTAAATGAAGGAAATTTCATTCGCCTGGCGTGGGTCAAATATCGTGATCGATTCAAGACTCGAAACTCCGCTATGTCCCTGAAAGGCCAGGTTCGGGTTTAATTGCGCTAAGTATAAGTATTTCCAAAAGAATTATAATTTGGTATTGACAGGCCGCATTTATTTCGTTAACCATGGTGTTAAGAAAGGTTAACCAACAGGTGCGCATTAATCATGAAAGGTCAGATACTGAACATATTAAGAACTGAAATCGGAGTGGTTTCCGGGGGGGCACTCAGCATGCAGCTTGGCGTCTCTCGGGTGTCGGTCTGGAAGCATATCAAAAAGCTTCAGGAAGTTGGATACGATATCAGGACTTCGCCCAGGGGCTATCTGCTCATCGGTTCCCCTGACATTCCTTATCCTTGGGAATTCGGTGAGTTGGCGCCCAAAATTCATTATTTCGATGAAGTGGGTTCCACCATGGACATTGCAAGAGATCTTGCAAGAAACCGGTGTCCCCACTTTACGGTGGTCATTGCCGGCCGACAGAAAAAAGGAAAAGGGCGACTCAAGCGAACCTGGCTGTCATCGGAAGGGGGGCTGTATTTTACAATCGTCATCCGGCCGAAGGTACCCCCGGCATTCAGTTCGAGGATCAATTTTGCCGCATCGATGATTTTGGCCAAAACCCTGCGACGTATGTTCAACATTCATGCCATGGTGAAGTGGCCCAACGATATACTGGTTGAGGACCGAAAGGTTTCAGGACTCCTTTCCGAAATGGATGCTGAGATGGATATGGTGAACTTTATCAATATCGGATTGGGGATCAATGTCAACAATGATCCAACGCTCCATGAACCCGCGGCGACGTCTTTAAAGAAGATCCTCGGCCGGGAAGTATCGAGGAAAGATCTGTTAAGGACATTTCTCGATGATTTTGAACATGCGCTGAATGAATCGGATCTGGAACATATAGTATTTGATTGGAAAAGATATGCAGGCACATTGAACCGGCATGTCAGGATCGTTACAAGCCATGAAGTTTGGGAAGGTTTGGCCGTGGATGTGGACGAGAATGGTGCGCTGGTGCTGAAACTTGCGGACGGTTCATTAAAAAGGATTATTTACGGCGATTGCTTTCACGATTAATCAAGGTGATTGATTATAGGTGAGGTGATGAATGAAAAAGAATTACCAATCTTAGAACCTTCCGCTACGCTCCGAATGACGGTGTATGCTTCCTTGATGGCGGCGCTCACCGCGGCCGGTGCATACCTGGCCATCCCCATAGGACCGGTTCCCATTATCCTTCAGAACCTTTTTGTATTTCTTTCCGGCCTTTTGCTGGGACCCCGCTGGGGGGCTGCAAGCATCGGGGTTTACCTTTTGGCCGGGGCATTGGGGTTACCGGTGTTTGCCGGAGGTGTCGGCGGCATCGGGAGATTTGCCGGTCCTACCGGCGGATATCTTTTGGGGTTTCTTCCTGCCGTCTATGTCATCGGGTGGATATCCGGTACTTCCCAAAAACATGGGCTCAGGGACATTATTGCCATGGTCTGCGGCAGTTTGATCATATATGCGTTCGGGATTTCCTGGCTGAAAATATTGACGGGCATGACACTGGCCAAAACGCTGGCCCTGGGCATGTTTCCGTTTATTTTGGGTGATGCGCTTAAAATCGCCGTTGCGGTGCCCATTGCAAAAGCATTGCGGCCGGTCATTCATCGGTGAGAGTTGATGTAACAAGGTGAGAATGTGAGAGGGTGAGAGAAAACCTAACCTTCTGATGTTCTAATTTTCTGGGTTGCAATGAGATCAGTGTAAGATCGGTTGAAATTTGATAATTGAAATTAAAAACGTAAGCCACCGGTTTGCAGACGGCACCATGGGATTGAGAAATATTAACCTTGAAATTCAGGAAGGGACTTTTGTTGTCATTGCCGGGCAGAACGGGTCCGGCAAAACCACACTGTTAAGACACCTGAACGGGCTCCTGATGCCCACAAACGGTTCTGTGTTGCTGGCCGGTATGCCGGTATCCAAAAACCTTGCCTGGTCGAGGCAGATGGTGGGCATGGTTTTTCAGGATGCCGACAGTCAGATCGTGGGTGAAACGGTTTACGACGATGTGGCCTTCGGACCGGAAAATCTTTGTCTGGAACACAATGAGATCGAGCGTCGGGTCTTCAAGGCATTGGAAACCGTGGGGTTGCTCCAACACAAAGATCAAAAACCCCATTTGCTTTCAGGGGGTGAAAAACGGCGGCTCGCCATTGCCGGTGTTCTGGCCATGGAACCCAGGATGCTGGTTTTTGACGAGCCTTTTTCCAGTCTGGATTATCCGGGAGTTAAAAGCATACTGTCCCAGATGATTTCTCTGCACCGGGCCGGACACACCATTTTGGTTGCGGCCCACGATCTGGAAAAAGTGATTGCCCATACGGATCGTCTCGTCATAATGAAAGACGGAAAAGTGGTAAGGGACGGGTTGCCGTCTCAACTCTTCGGGGAGCTCGAGGCCTTTGGCATCCGAGAGCCGTGTGCATCCCGGATGGGGATGGAGGTGTATTCGTGGCTGAAGTAAGCGCATTGAGTTTTCGGCCCGGGAATTCATTTTTACACCGGATGGATGTTCGGTTTAAAATTGTATTTGTCATCCTGATCAGTCTGGCAAGTCTTAAGGCTCGGGGCCCGGGGCTTTTCATGTTGACCTCGGTGCTCATGATGGGGTTGATTCATGCCGGACTGCATTTGAAATCGGTTTTAAAACCCCTTCGGTATGTTTTTTTCTTCTTGCTGTTTGTTTTTATGGCCCGGTCGCTTTCGGTTCCCGGATCGTCGGTCATTGAATTTAAATCCATTTCCGTGACCCGGGAAGGGCTTTTCGACGGCGCAATGGTCTGCTGGCGGTGGGTGGTGGTGATCATGACCGGACTATCATTGATTTTGACGACCCGGCCATCGGAGATCAGGGCAGCCGTCGAATGGTCACTGAACCCTGTTCCCCTGATTCCAGGCAAACGGATGGCCACCATGATGAGCCTGATCGTACGTTTTGTCCCGGTAATTTTCGAACAGACCGGGGAGACACTGGCTGCACAGCGGGCAAGATGTGTGGAAAACCGGAAAAATCCGGTGTATCGATTGAAAGTGTTCGGCATTCCCCTCATGCGTCGCATCTTTGAAAGGGCGGACAAACTGGCCCTTGCCATGGAAGCCCGATGTTATTCCGAAAACAGGACCAGCCCCCGGCTTTCCTCGGATGTATGGGACTGGCTGGCGCTTTTAGGGGTTGTGGGTTTATGTATTATAACCGTGTTATAAAAAAGGTTGACAGCAGGGCCTAAAAATTGGCATTAATTTTATTGACATTCAGCGAATCAAACAGTATGTAATGTAATTTTTGAAGGGCCGTTAACTCAGACGGTAGAGTATCTGCCTTTTAAGCAGAGAGTCGCGCGTTCGAGTCGCGCACGGCCCACCATGTGTTCCATCGCCAATCTTGGTTAGTCAATGATCCCGCTCTGCGGGGGTCCGGCGATGGGTAAACAAAAAAATTAGCTTGCGTCCCCATCGTCTAGCCAGGTCCAGGACACCGGCCTTTCACGCCGGCAGCAGGGGTTCAAATCCCCTTGGGGACGCCA
>Ga0210105_1000004_pt1 | contig 43353 bp, 33 predicted proteins | sample RushSE_TuleC_D2_FD_185569 | JGI IMG/M metagenome (GOLD analysis project Ga0210105, IMG submission 185569) | Wetland microbial communities from San Francisco Bay, California, USA, that impact long-term carbon sequestration - RushSE_TuleC_D2 (SPAdes) | ecosystem: Environmental > Aquatic > Marine >... | reverse complement strand
TACCGCATAACAAATAGATTTATCTTTTGCAATCTTTATTAGGCAAACGACATCGACATATTGTAACCTTTTGAAATTCTGATTTTTTATAAAATATTTAAATTCATTCGCGAAAAATCCGGAATCGTTGCCTTGACAATATGCCGACACCCGTAATAGATAAATCTATTTAAATTTAATGAGGCGAGACCATGATACAACAACCAGGGGCGATGAGAAAGGCAAACGATTTAGCAAACATTTTCTTTGGCCCCGTCAGTAAAATAGGATGCCCATGCTTTTTAAAATAAACCCGATAAACCCCCAGGAACGACTGATTAAAAAGGTGGTTGACATACTCAAAAGAGGCGGCATCATCGCTTATCCAACCGACACATTTTATGGAATCGGTTGTGATATCATGAATAAAAAGTCAATCGAAAAAATCTACCAGCTAAAACAGCGAAAAAAAATCAAGCCGTTTAGCTTTATCTGTTCGGGGCTAAAACACATCAGCGATTATGCCAAGGTATCAAACTATGCCTATAAAACCATGAAACGACTTCTACCCGGCCCATATACGTTTGTTCTGGAAGGCTCGAAACTGGTACCGAAGATCATGCTGACCAATCGAAAAACTGCAGGCATTCGAGTACCGGATAACCAAATTTGTCTTGCTCTGGTGGAAGCTCTGGGTAACCCGATTATCACAACGAGCGCGGCATTGCCGGACGGTACGACCCTTTATGACCCTTCACTTATTCACGATTCTTTCCTCCATACAATAGATGTTGTTATTGATGGTGGTGCCGTCCCGGGCTATCCTTCGAGTGTCATCTCCCTGATCAATGATTCCCCGGAAATCATCCGGAAAGGTTTAGGGGATGTGAGTATTTTTGAGTAAAAAAATGCCCGCAAAAGCGGGCATTGTCTTTAATATCAATTTATTCTTGGTTTTTCGCTACAAACCCTCGACGTATCATTTACGCAACGATCGGGTTTATTCCGGCCTGTATATATAGTCTGCCGACAATTCCGGCTCAAGAAGGTGTTTTAATAACGCCCCTGAAGATGAATCGGTAATATATTTTAAAAGAGAAAATTTTTTCTCTTTTGCATATACTGTAGAGATCTTTCCTTTAATCCCGGCAAGTTGTCCCGCCCACTCAATGGCATCTTCTAAATTTCCGAGCCGGTCTACCAGACCGAATTCTTTAGACTCCTGTCCTGTAAAGATGCGACCATCGGCAAGCGATTCTACCGATTTCCTATCCATCTTTCGTCCGTCAACAATATCTTCGATAAATTGTCTGTGGATTTTTTTTGCAAAATCCTGGAGGATCTTTTTCTCTTCGGGTTTCATCTCTCGAACCGGCGACCCGATATCCTTGTACTCACCGCTTTTGACAACAATGGGAACCAATCCGATCTTTTGAAGCAGTTCTTCGTAATTTGTAAAACCCATGATGACACCGATGCTGCCGGTGATGGACCCGGGATTGGCAACAATTCCGTTTGCCCCGGCAGCGATATAATATCCTCCGGATGTTGCTATGGTGCCCATGGAAGCCACGACTTTCTTTGTAACGACCGTCTTTCTGATCTCTCTGAAAATTTCCTGTGACGGGCCTACGGCACCTCCCGGAGAATTGATTCGAACAACGATCGCTTTTATGCCTTTATCTTCACGGAATTGCTTTAGATGTCGCATTACGTCTTCGGAATCCGCAATGACACCGTTTATCTCTATAATGCCGACTTTTTCTCCGAACTCAAAATCCGCTTTCATTGTACCGAACATGATAAGGAGGGTCATCAATATCATCGCTGAGGCAACTACTGTGGAAAAGGTCAGGATGAAAAAAAGATATGGGTGCCTGCGTGAAAACATAATGCTATTATAAAAATTTTACGATCAATTCCCTTTACGAAAAATGGATATCTATTAAATTATTCCTCGTTCAACTTTTCCTGAAGATTTTCCCTTAAAATCTCTCCAAAAGTAGACGTCGTATGCCTGGTGTTATTGACATATTCGCTCAGCAAGCTCTGTTCACTCTCCATCTCCAGCCGTTTAATTGAAAGGCCGATTCGCCTTTCCTGGCTGTTGATATTCATAACTTTGGCTGTGATGACATCGCCGATGCTGAATTTGCCGATGGGGGTCTTTATCTTTTCTTTACTAATTTCAGATACATGTACAAGTCCCTCTATCCCTTCCTCGATTTCAACAAAAACGCCGAAATCGGTAAGATTGGTCACTGTACCCGTAATCTCTTTCCCGACTTCATACCGCTCGGCGACGGTCTTCCAAGGGTCTTCCTGCAGTTGTTTTATACCGAGCGAAAATCTTTCGTGTTCCTTTTCAATATCCAACACGATGGCCTGGACCACGTCGCCCTTTTTGTATATCTCCGATGGATGTTTGATCCGCTTTGTCCAGGAAATATCGGAAATGTGTACAAGCCCGTCAATTCCTTCTCCGATGCCGATGAAAAGGCCGAAATCGGTGATGTTCTTTATTTTGCCTTCAATCGTTGTGCCGACAGGATACTTTTCACTGATAATATCCCATGGGTTCGGCACCACCTGCTTCATACCCAGAGAAATCCGCCGGTTTTCAGGCTTAATATCCAAGACGACGGTTTCAACCACCTCACCCACAGAGACAACTTTGGAAGGATGACGAATCTTTCGGGTCCACGACATTTCAGAAACGTGAATAAGCCCTTCGATACCTTCTTCCAACTCAATAAATGCACCATAATCCGTCAAACTGACAACCTTTCCATTAACACGGGAACCTATCGGATATTTTTTTATAGCTGATAACCAGGGATCGTCGGCAAGTTGTTTCATCCCCAAAGAAACTCTCTCCCTTTCAATATCAAAGCTTAATACTTTCACAGTTATTTTGTCACCCACCGAAAAAAGCTCCGAAGGATGTTTAACCCGTCCCCACGAAATATCCGTAATATGAAGGAGGCCATCTACACCACCAAGGTCAACAAACACTCCATATTCTGTTATATTCTTTACAATACCGGTCACAACTTTCCCGTCTTCAATGGTTGCTAATGTTTCATATCGCTTGGAATCGCGCTCCTCTTCAAGAATGACTCGTCTGGATAAAACGATGTTACTCCGTTTTCGATTGTATTTTAGGATCTTAAATTTAAATGTCTTACCGACCATTTCATCAAGATTGCGAATCGGACGCAAATCTGCCTGTGAACCGGGCAGAAATGCCTGAACACCAATGTCTACGGAAAATCCCCCCTTGACGCGATTGACGATAACACCTTCTACAATTCGATCTTCGTCATAGGATTTCTTGATGTCTTCCCAAACTTTTACTTTGGCTGCCTTTTCTTTGGAAAGGATGACACGTTCTTCTTCATCATCCCACCATTCCACCATGACATCAACCTTGTCTCCCACATTGACAGTTAAATCTCCGTCTTCATTTCTAAATTCATTAATTCGTATCTGTCCTTCTGATTTGTATCCGATGTCTACAAGGACATAATCTTTATCCACCGATATTATCCTGCCGGTAACGACTTCGCCTTCAGCAAAACGCTTAAAGCTCTCCTCGTACATATCCATCATTTTGTCCATGTTTTCAGTCGGCTTGGTTGCGTCTTTAGAAGCTTCACGATTAACAGGGCGTTCTTCCGAACTGCCGGTCGTATTCGAAATCTCTTTCGTCGTATCACTTGTTTCTCGAGGCGGTTCAGAACTTGTGCCCGCTTCTTGAACATCTTCCGGCCCATTCATTGAATCTTGAACGTTATCAGATGGTGTTTCTTCGATAGTTGAATCCGTTTTCAATACTGCTTCTTCCTGCATACCTTCCGCATCTGATCGTGTGCCGGACATCTCATCAGATCGTTTTTTGTTTGAATCATTGGTTTCAAAATTTTCCATTAAATACCATACCCCCTAAGCCAGTTTTTTTAGCCATGGGCTTTAAACCACGGCATAAACGTTATTGCTATCAGACTCATATCCAAAAAACAACGATTATTTTAAATAAATCATCTCGATTTCGCATCGTCTGCCGCTGAAAAATTGAAAATAGGCGGAAAATTTGAACAAATGTAACAGGTTAGTTTTTGAAAAGCGCCGGATACGAGTAAAGAATCCTGGCCAGAGGACCAGGCTTTTCAAGAGAAAATGAATTGGGGGGTGTTCAAACGTTCCGAATTGATGGGTTTCAAAGCTGTGAAGCCTCCCCGCCTTAAAGGATGGGCTTGCAGGGAGCAGGCCGGTCAAGTGATATTGTCGATAACCGTCATCATGCGGTCAACAACGGTTTCAATCGTTAGGTCGGTTGAATCTATGTGAATCGCATCTTCAGCCGGCTTCAAAGGGGCCAGATTTCTGGTGCTGTCATTTTTATCCCTGTGCCGCATATCTCTTTCAACCGCTTCAAATGATTGGGGGTTTACCGATTTAAATTCCTTGTATCGCCTTTGAGCCCTGGTTTTTTGAGATGCATCCAGAAAAAACTTCACATCGGCATTCGGAAACACGACGGTTCCCATGTCACGCCCTTCAAACACGACACCTTTCTCCTTGCCCAAATTCCGTTGCAAATTTAAAAGAAAATTCCTTACAACCGGTCTTGCGGAAACCGCGGAAGCAAACATCGTTATGTCCGGAGTCCTGATTTGATCGGTGATATCGGAATCATTTAAGACTAACCGCAACCCTTTTTCATCTCGCACAAAATTCATTTTAAGCGTATCGCACAGCTTCTCAAGACCTTTATCGTCATCAGGACGCAGACCCGATGATATCGCCGCCAGTGCAACGCCCCTGTAAAGGGCACCGGTGTCAATATATCTGTAACCGAGTCGATGGGCAAGAATCCGGCTTACCGTAGTTTTGCCGGCTCCTGAAGGCCCGTCTATTGTAATAATCAGTTGTTTCATGGGCTTTTGAAACAAATCATCAATCGTCAACCGTTTGTCCTGAGACTATCGATTGTCAAATCTGGACCGGAGAACCTTTTTCACGCCATACTTTTTTCAAGCGCTTTTAAAAACCGGACATTCTCTTCATGAAGTCCGACGTTGATTCTTATATAATTGGGGTAACCGTAGGATTTCATAGACCGGACAATAACCCCCTGCCGGAGCATCTTTTCGTAAATTTCATCAGCGTCTTTGTGAACATCAACCAGGAAAAAATTGGCCTGTGTGGGAAAATATTTTATATTCCGTCTCTCGAGAGCATCATATAAAAAATCGAGACCTTCGTGTATCAGTGAAATGACTTTTTTGAGAAAAACGCTGTCTTCAAGCGCGGCAACAGCGCCGGCCTGAGCCAGTGAACTGGCGTTAAACGGGAGCCTTACCCTGTTTAAAATACCTGCAATTTCGGCCGGCATGACACCGTAACCAATACGAAGTCCGGCCAGGCCATAGGCTTTGGAAAAGGTTCGAAGGGTAATTAAAGGCCTGTCATTGTCAATATAGTCGATGCTTTTGGCGCAATTTTGATCCCGCACGAATTCAATATACGCCTCATCCACCACCACAATCACCTCAGGTGGGATCTCTCGTATAAAATTTTCAAAATTTTTCTTTGAAAAAATGGTTCCCGTCGGATTATTGGGATTGCACAGAAAAATCATCCGTGTTTTTGATGTAATCTTTTTTTTTATTTCTTCCAGATCAATGCAGAACGATGTTAAAGGAACAAATATCGGCATTGCACCGGAACCGCGGACCATAATTTCATACATGAGAAAAGAAGGATTCGGCAATATAGCCTCGTCACCCGGTTGAAGCATGGCAAAGGCAAGCATACCGATAATTTCGTCTGAACCGTTTCCCAAAACAATGTTTTGGGGCGACAACCCGATATAATCTGAAATCTTTCGAATGAGATCATACCCGCTTCCATCCGGATAGCGGTTCAGTTTTACCATCGCTTTTTTGATGGCTTCAACCGCCATTGGAGACGGCCCCAAAGGATTTTCATTAGAGGCTATCTTTATAGAGTCAACAATACCGTATTCCCTCTCGAGTTCCTCCAGGGGTTTCCCGGGAGTATACGGTTTTAACGACAGGATATAATCTGCGACAGATAGTTTCATTCTTCGGTTTGGAAAGTCACTTTTTTGTATTCGGCTTCGATTGACTGGCCTTTTTACCCGCGTCAAGCGCCGCCATATTTATCGGAATAAGTTTTTCCCGTGAAGAAAAGGTCTCTTTGATACATTTGCGTATGCTTTCAAAGTCGACCATCTTGCTGCGGGCAACAAAAGCGCCAAGCGCCACGATATTGGCAACCTTTACGCTCCCCAAATCTTTTGCAATATCATTGGCCGGCACCAACAATTCATCAACATCATCACGGCCCGAAGATACGGGAATTAATGAACTGTTGACAATCACAACCCCGTTTGGCTTGATCACCGGCGCAAATTTTTCCAAAGAAGGACGATTCATGGCAACCAGATGCATGGGATTCCGGATAATCGGCGAACCAATAGGCCGGTCACTGATGACCACCAGGCAATAGGCGGTCCCGCCTCGCATCTCCGGACCATAGGACGGCACCCAAGCCACTTCATAATCCTGTTCCATGGCTGCATGCGCGAGAATATTCCCTATCAACAGAATGCCCTGACCCCCAAAACCGGCAAACATCACTTCGTTTTGCATTCAGTCCTCCTCAATTATTCGGGTGTTTTAAATTCACCCAGTTGGTAATAGGGAAGCATATTTTCTTCGGCCCACTGAATCGATTCCACCGGAGTCATCCCCCAGTTGGTCGGACAGGTGCTGACAAATTCCACCAGGCTGAAACACCGGCCTTCCAATTGATACTGGAACGCCTGTTTAATCGATTTCTTGGCCCTGACAATATACTTTGGCTTCAACACCGTTTGTCTCGTGATATATGCAGGTGTCTGAAGGCAGGAAATCAATTCGGCAACTTTGATGGGCATACCGACATCTTCGACATCGCGTCCTCTTGGAGAGGTTGTGGTTCGCTGTCCCGGCAACGTGGTGGGTGCCATCTGCCCGCCGGTCATTCCGTACACCGTATTGTTTACAAATATGGTAGTAAACTTTTCTCCCCGGTTGGCCGCATGAATGATTTCTCCCATTCCGATGCTTGCCAGATCGCCGTCACCCTGATAGGTAAAAACAATGAGGTCGGGCCGAACCCGTTTTATACCGGTAGCCATTGCCGGTGCCCGGCCGTGGGCTGCCTCTTGAAAGTCGAAGGTGAAATAATTATAGGCCAACACAGCACACCCGACCGGTGCAATACCTACGGTTCGGCCACGAATCCCCAGCTCGTCGATAACTTCAGCCACCAATCGGTGAATTATACCATGGGTACAACCCGGGCAGTAATGGGTAACCTGGTCAGAAAGCGCCTCAGGTTTCTCGTACGTTTTTGCCATTATATCAGCTCCTTATACGATAAGTGATGATTTCTGTATTTTTGAGTTCATCATTTTTTTACAAAGGATTGAACCGTATCAATAACTTCTTCAGGTGTGGGTATTTCTCCACCGGCTTTCCCATGCCAGTAAACCGGCCGCTTCCCCTGAACGCTCCGCTCTACGTCTTCAACCATCTGCCCCATGCTTAACTCAAACGTGACAACGGCCTTGCAGCCCTTTTTCGACGCGGCTTCCCTTATCGGATGTATAGGAAATGGAAAAAGCGTCTGGGGTCTTATCATGGCCACCTCGACACCTTGGGCCTTCATATTGTCAATGGCGGTTTTGCACACCCGGCTCATGGTGCCGTAGCTCACAATGAGTGCGCAGTAATCCGAATCGGTGTTATACGGTTCATATCGAACCTCTTCTTGCTTCATGCGGTCGTATTTTGCCTTTAAGACTAAATTATGTTCCTCCAGTAGCTGCGCATCTAAAAAGAGGGATTTTACCAGATTGCGCTTTTTGCTTTTACGGGTGTCCATACCATTGGTAGCCCAGTCATCCTTATTGCTCGGTTCGGATTTAAGACGATCCGAAAATTCAACCGGCTCCATCATTTGACCGATCAATCCGTCTCCTAATATCATCACCGGATTTCGATATTTTTCCGCCAATGGAAATGCCATCATGACCATATCAACGGCCTCCTGAACACTTGCCGGCGCCATGACAAGCAATCTGTAATCACCGTGTCCGCCGCCTTTTGTGGCCTGAAAATAATCGGCCTGGGACGGTAATATTCCGCCCAACCCCGGTCCGCCGCGGACAATATTGACATAAACCACCGGAAGCTCGGCAGATGAAGTATAGCTTATGGCTTCGCTCATGAGGCTTATTCCCGGACTCGATGACGTGGTAAAAACCCGGGCACCACACCCGGCAGCACCGAAAAGCATATATCCTACGGCGACTTCACTTTCACCTTGTAAAAATACCCCCCCGACCTCCGGCATCCGTCGAGAAAGGTATTCAGCGACTTCAGATTGAGGCGTAATCGGATAAGCAAAATAATTGAGACACCCGGCCCGGATTGCGGCCTCTCCGATTGCTTCATTTCCTTTCATTAATATTTTACCCATATAATTCCTCCGACTATTCTTCCGCCTTTTGAGTTTCTTCAACGACTTTGATTATGGTTATCGCCACATCCGGGCACATAATGCAACAGGTCGTACAATATATGCAGTCTTCGGGACGCGCTTGATACGCAGGGAAATAACCCATAGAATTCACTTCATCGGACAATTCCAGAACCTTCTTCGGGCAAACGGTCACACACAGCCCGCATCCTTTGCATCGATCGTTGTGGATGATATGTTGATAGGACATGTTTCATGCTCCTTAAAAATATATTAAGACCCAGGTTAGGCGGTTCAAAGTTCAAGGTTCACGGTTCAGCAATGCCAGCATCTCGACTTAAAAGGATTGATAAAGATTTCCGCAATGTTTATCAGTTTACGGTCGCCGGGGCCGGCGACCCTCCCGGTGTCTTATCCGGGAGGGACCGTGGCCTCACGGTCCCTTGAATTTCTTTTCAACCTTGAACGGTGAACCCGGAACCGCTCAACTTAAATAAGATCTATTTTTTCAGTTCGGCGGCCTTTCTCCACGGCGGAACCAGCTGTCTTTCGATGGGTAGAACCGCGCAGGAAAAGCGTTTCGTATCTATTTGAGGCAACAATTCTATCGGGGCTGTAATAAACTTAAGCGGCAGCAGGCTTTCATCAGACAACGCTTTAACAAAATCATATCCGCTGTATACATTATCCACCGAAGTATCATCGATCAGGTTCGCATTGCCGATGATGCCGTTGATGGTCATCTTTGAAGCCTTTTCAATCTCGCCGCGCATTTTCAGGCAGCTTTCAATGGTATCCGTGAAGGGCCGATACGGATTCACCACCTGAAACATATGAACGCTTTTGTTACGCAAAGAATCGGCCAGTGCTGCAAGAACGGTTGCTCCCACATCATTGCCTCCAGCGTCAATCAATGTCAAAGCGCTCGGCCTGCGGATTAATCCGGAAATAACCGGGCTCAAAATAGGCAGGTCTGCCTGGAGATACCTTTCATCTGGAACCACCACCTCAATCCCCAGCTCGGAAAGCGGCTTTCTTGCCTCTCGGGTCCTAAAGTAGGGATTAACCAGATCAAGATCTGCGATCTTTACATCTAAGCCCGCACGTTTCCGGTTCACGGCAAGATTAATGGAAACTTCGGTCTTCCCGCTTCCGAAGTTCCCGACAATGACGACAATCCCCTTTATATCTTCCACTCCGGCAATTCCAATGATAAACAGCACGATGAAAGTAATTTCTCAAAAAACGATGGCGACCACTTAAATTGATAACCGCGTAACTGTTTAGATTTTTAAAATAAATCTGATTTGGGAGGCTTCAGGTGTGCTTAAATTTTTACGGGAAGCTGTTTGAGTGGATTACGGGTCGTTATGAAAAAACCATTCCGGATTAGCTTGAATGCGATCATATGGCCTTAACACCAAAACCATTCTTAAAAGCTAAAACCGGTTTTTTAATTACGAACCGTTATCTACGAGTTCTTTCAGAAAAAATTTAAGCATACCTGGAGCGATTCATTTTCAAGAGGTTAAGCTGTTACATAACCGCCTAAAAAATTTAGCTGCTTTGTATTTTTATTTTATATCAGTGTCAAGTCATTTTCCGATGAATGGACTCGCTCAAAGGGAATCCGTGGAGGAAGCCGTTGGTAACTCCGGCGCGGGTTATCTTTAAAAAAAGGAGTGAAATTGAAAGGGATACCGGCTATTTCTGATTATTTTTGGCGCCTTTTTCCTTTTGTTTCATACAGCGCCACTTTTCCAGCAACTGTTTTATGCGGTTTTCATAACCTCTGTCGGTGGGCTTATAAAAATACCGGCCTTCAAGTATTTCCGGTAAATAATCCTGGGGGACATAGGCATCTTTGTAATCATGGGCATATCGGTAATCTTTGCCATAGCCGATCCCTCTCATCAGCGCCGTCGATGCATTTCGGATATGAAGCGGAACCGGCAGCGCACCATGTTTATCTATGACCGCTTTAACCTCCCCGTAAGCTGTGTATATGCTGTTGCTCTTCGGTGCCGTGGCCAGATAGATGGCAGCCTGAACCAGCGCCAGTTCTCCTTCCGGATGGCCGAGAAATCGAAACGCCTCCATGGCACTCAATGACACCCCAAGGGCATGGGGATCGGCATTCCCGATATCTTCGGATGCAAACCTGACCATTCTCCGTGCGACGTAAAAAGGGTCTTCCCCGGCGGACAGCATTCGACCGAGCCAATAGGCCGCAGCATCCGGATCGCTCCCCCTTAAACTCTTGTGAAATGCGGAAATAAGGTTATAGTGTTCATCACCGTTCTTATCATACAAAAGCGCCTTTCGTTCCACAGCACGCTCTACATCTTGAAGCGTTATATTTATGGGCGCTTTCTTTAACGGATCCTCACGGCTCGATGCGATCAAAGATGCCGCTGTTTCAAGGCTGTTGAGTGCCGCCCGGGCATCACCGTCCGACATTCGGACCAGATGAGAAAGTGCATCTTCATCAATAACCAGATTCATGTTCCCAAGACCCCTCTCCTTGTCTTCAAGGGCGTTGCGCATAATGGCACCGATATCCTCCCCCGAAAGCGGATTGAGCGTTATCACACGGCATCTGGACATCAATGGCGGAATCACTTCAAAGGACGGATTTTCGGTGGTCGCGCCAATCAGCGTGATCAGCCCGCTTTCCACATGGTGAAGGAATGCGTCCTGCTGGGCCTTGTTGAACCTGTGAATTTCATCCACAAAAAGTACGGTTCTTTTTCTAAAAAGTGTTTGCTGGTTTTTTGCATCCTCAATAACCGATCTGATCTCTTTAATACCCGAAAGAACCGCAGAAAAATGGACGAAATGACAATTTGTCCGGCTTGCAAGAATTCCGGCAAGTGTTGTTTTCCCGCATCCCGGCGGACCCCATAAAATCATAGAAAAAATTCGATCTTTCTGAATGGCGCGGCGAATCAATGTTCCCTCTCCCACCGCATGTCCTTGCCCGAAGAACTCATCCAGGTTTCTGGGGCGCATTCTGTCGGCAAGAGGCCGTGAAGCACCGGCATTTTTTTGAGCACTGTATTCAAACAGATCCATTGTTTATCCTTTAACGTTTCAATCAGCGTAAAAAAACGTAACTTTTTAGATCGTTGAAACAAATCTGTTTTTAGGAAGCTCCAGGTGGGTTTAAATTTTTACTGGAAGCTGTTTGAGTGGGTTACGGCTCGTTATGAAAAAACCATTCCAGATTGGATAGGATGCGATCATATGGCCTTAACACCAAAACCATCCTCAAAAGCTTAAACCGGTTTTTTCATTACGAGCCGTTATCTACGAGTTCTTTCAGAAAAAATTTAAACATACTTGGAGCGATTCATTTTCAAAAAGCTTAATTTTTGTAAAAATCAAGAGGTTATAATAGTTAGGCTTTTGAAACGGATTCTAGTTCCGTTCTCCTGGATGGACGTCTTTTTCCCTGCCGGTCCGTTTTCGAAAAATGATCCGGATCGGTGTCTTGTCAAGTCCCGTCTTATCCCGAATCTGATTTAGAAGATATCGCATGTAGGAAAAATGGACGGCATCCGGATAACTTACAAAACAAACGAATGTCGGCGGTTTCACAGACACCTGGGTCGCATAATAAAATTTAAGGCGCCTGCCCCTGTGAAGTGACGGCTGGTTCTCAAAAATCGCCTGTTCGAATATCCTGTTGAGCTGTCCGGTTCCGATCCGTGATGCATATTGATCGTATACTTCCTCAACAAGATCAAAAAGCTTAAAAACCCTCAGGCCGGTCAATGCTGAAATGGTCACAATCGGTGCAAAGCTTAAAAATTTTGCCTCCATTCTCAACCGATCGTAAAACGCTTTCACTGTTTTGCTGTCTTTTTCAACAAGATCCCACTTGTTCAACAGCAAAATACAGCCGCATCCACGGTCAAAAGCATACCCGGCAATATTAATATCCTGTTCCGTAATCCCATGATAGGCATCGATGACAATAAGGGCAACATCACACCGATCAAGGCTCCTTAAGGCTTTAATAATGGAAAACTTTTCAAGCTTTTTTGACACCCGAGCCTTACGACGAATGCCCGCAGTATCAATGAGGATATAGGGTTTACCTTTAACATGACAAACTGAATCGATGGCATCACGTGTTGTCCCCGGCGTATCGCTGACAAGCAGGCGCTTTTGTCCGAGGATTCGGTTGATTAAGGATGATTTCCCAACATTCGGTTTGCCCACCACCGCCAGCCGAACGGCGTCATCGGTTTCTTCGGAAACTGTTTTCGGTAGAATCTCAATCAGGTCATCCAAAAAATCCGAAATTCCATAACGGTGCTCAGCGGAAACTGGATATAATTTTTTGATCCCGAGGCTATAAAAATCGGAAAGCCGAATCTCCAGTTCAGCGCTATCGACTTTATTTACCGCATAAAAAACAGGCTTGGTTAAAGGCCGAAGAATTTTGACGATATCCTCGTCGAATGGAGAAATTCCACTCTTGCCATCCAGCAGAAGGATAATAACATCTGAATCTTCTATGGCCTGAAAGATTTGCGAACGTATATTACGGGCAAATTCATCCTCATCATCACCGGGGAATCCGCCGGTATCGACGAGAGTAAAATCAACCCCGTCCCAGGAAGCATCACTGTAATGACGATCCCTTGTAACACCGGGGAAGTCGTCAACAATGGCTTTTCTTGTTCGGGTCACACAATTAAAAAAGGTCGATTTACCCACATTGGGACGACCCACGATGGCAACAATCGGTTTCATGCCAAATTCTTATATCTTCGTTATTATGTTGAAGCTGAACGTTAATGATTATTAAACCTGTCGGAGAGAATTTACATTAATTCCCCACACCTTGTCAAACCACGAAATCAATCCATCCACTTTCTCGTTCAGACATTTTAGGGCTTGAATCCCCGAATCTTGTGGCCCAATTTCTCGTTTCCAAACCTGTCCTACAGCATTTGTGCCCTTTGCAATGCTTTTGATCTTCAATAATGAATTCTATGTTTCATTTGACATATTGCTTACATTTTTTTATACTTATCCATTTTAAACCAACTCTTTTACAGGATACATGAATTATTGAGGATTGGCACTACATAAAGTCCATAATGATGCGTTATCAGCCACAATGATAGCCGGAAGGCGTGTCTATCTCAAGATATCTGTTTACAAAAAAGACTTGCCACACGCTCAGTTTGGTTTTCATGGGTTCGCTTCCAGGAAGCCAATCAATTTTTTGAATGACCATGAGATTTACAATTTTCAAACGACTGACGTTCGGATATCTTGCCATCATGATGCTTGTGCTTTTTCTGGTTATCTTTGTCACCACCAAACTCAACCAGTTAACCCGCCTCACACGCGCGGCTTCATCCGTTGATGCTCAAACGGTCCGCCTGACAGAACGCCTTTCGAACAATCTGTTTTCAATGATCGGTTTTGAAAAAAAATACCTTATTTCCAAAGACAACGATTTTTATGCGCATTTTCTTCAGATCAGACGGGACTTTAATAAAGACATTGAGCAACTGGGCCAGCTGGTAGATAATCCCGGAAAAAAGGAAACCAAGATTTTCCATATCGCTGGTTCCGGGAAAAACGAAAGATTTTTCAAAATCAATCAGCTTTGCAATGAATACTTTTCCATCTTCACAAAGGAAATCGAAAATATAAAAAAAGGCCGGGAGTATCCATATACGGAATATCAAGTCCAAAAAGAAAAAATTGTTGAGGAAATCAACAACAATTTCAAATATATCATGTGGGCGGCGAAATCCGATAGAGACGAAAAGATTAAAATTTCCAGCGAGATCAGTTACAATGTTTTCAAAACCACAACCATTGCCGCCGGCCTTTCCGTTTTTTTCGGGATCTTGATTTCATTCTTCAACACCCGGAGCATCAACCGATCTATAATCTTGTTGCAGGAAAAAACAAAAGAAATCGCAAAAGGGAAATTTGAAAAGATTCCCAGCATCGACTCGCCTCCCGAAATACAGGATTTGGCAAATGATTTCAATATAATGTGTGAAAGGCTCAAAGAACTCGATGAAATGAAAGAGGATTTTATCAGCCATGTGTCCCATGAACTTAGAACACCGCTAACCGCAATAAGGGAAGCTTCAAAATTACTGATCGATGGAACATTTGCAGACAACCTTGAAAGTCGAGAAGAATTGTTAACCATTGTCAGCGATGAGTGCGAAAGATTAATTGTATCGGTCAACAGAATCCTGGATCTTTCCCGTATGGAGGCAAGAATGATGGAATATCATTTGAGCCAAACCAGTTTGATCCATCTTATCCGAAAGTGTATTCTTAAACTGGCCCCCATCGCTCAGCGAAAAATGATTTCACTTGAACTGGTACCGCCACCTCAACTCCCGGAAATCTGGATAGATGCCGAAAGGATCAGCCAACTGCTTGAAAATTTAGTCGGAAATGCCTTAAAATATACAAGGGAAAAAGGATCGGTTATTGTTAAAGCCGAATTAAAAAATTACGACGGCATGGCAATTGAAGTTTCGGTTTCGGACACAGGTTTCGGAATTCAAGTAGAGAATCTTGAAAATATTTTCGATAAATTCAGACGGATAGAGAATGGGAAAGACACGGTCATGGGCACTGGACTCGGCCTTTCCATCGCAAAACACATTGTTACAGCTCACGGAGGAAAGATATGGGTAGAAAGCACTCCAGGCAAAGGAAGCTCCTTTTTCTTTACCTTGCCTGTTGGTTCAGCTTCTCGCTTGTCGGTTCCGGATGCGCTCCTTTAAATAAACCATATGAAGAAGGACAGATAAATAAACCATATGAAGAAGGACAGATTGCATTTTGGCAAGTCAATGAAGCGGAAAAGCTTCTGTTGCAGGCGAGATCCTCTTTTACACGTGGCGACTTTTTAACTGCATTAAAAGAAAACCAGGAAGTATTAAACCGTTTTCCACTAGCATACGGTGATCATGCCCTTTATGCCATAGGCCTGATCTATGCCTATCCAGAATACTATTATGCAAATTATGAAATATCCATTCACTTTTTTAATAGACTTGTCAGGGAATACCCTGAATCAGTTTTCAAAAACCAATCAGAAGTCTGGATATCCCTTTTAAAGCAGACCATGGAGAATACTAAAGAGATTGATGAAAAAAACAAACAAATCGCTGTGCTGAAAAATGAACTGATCTCAGAAAAAAAACAAACTAAAAATTTGCTAAACCAAATAAAACGTTTTAAAGAGATTGACTTGGATCTTGAAGAAAAGAAAAGAGAAACCACCCCTAAATTTGGACAGTAGGAAGATGAATAACCCTAATAATACTAAAGGAAAAATACTGGTCGTCGATGATGACCGGAATATTCTTCAAGTCATTAAAATGCGGCTTGTGTCCGGCGAATATCAGGTTGTAACAGCCGGAGATGCGAAAGAAGCCCTGAAACTCGCAGAAGTAGAATCGTTTGATTTGGTGGTGCTCGATCTGAAACTCGACGGTCAAGATGGAATTTCTCTGATGGAAGATATTCATCACATCAACCCGGATATACCCGTGATCATTCTTACGGCTTACGGGACGATCAAAAGCGCCGTCAATGCCATGAAAAAGGGTGCATACGGTTATTTGACCAAACCGTTTGACGGACATGAACTGCTGGTGCAAATAGACAATTGTCTCGAAAAAAAGAGACTTTCAACAGAAGTCAAAAGCCTGCGCCAATTGGTCAAAAAAAAGTACGGGTTTGATAATATCATCGGCAAAAGTGAAAAAATGAAAAAAGTGTTCGAACAGGTCACACTAGCGGCTGCAACGGATTCCAATGTATATATTGAGGGGAAAAGCGGCACTGGAAAGGAGTTAATCGCAAAGACCTTGCATGTTGCAAGCGACAGAAAGGATTATCCATTTATTGCTCTAAATTGCGCGGCTATACCCGAAAATCTTATGGAAAGCGAACTTTTCGGATACGAGAAAGGTGCTTTTACCGGAGCCGACAAGACTAAAAAAGGCCTTATTGAAGAGGCTTCCTTTGGCACCTTCTTTCTGGACGAAATATCTGAAATGCCGCCTTCTATGCAGGCCAAAATCTTGAGGGTTTTAGAGGAAAAGGAATTTTACCCTGTAGGGGGAAGACAGATTGTAAAAATGAATGCAAGAATCATTGCTGCATCAAATAAAAACCTTGAGCAGGAAATAAAAAACGGCAATTTCAGGGACGACCTTTTTTATCGCATTCATGTCATTCCGATAAAACTTCCCACTTTAAATGAAAGAAAAGAGGACATCCCAATTCTTTCCAGGCATTTTTTACAAAAATTCTCCAGTGAAATGGGAAAAGAGATTGAAGGGTTCTCCACAGGTGCCATGCAAAAACTGATCTCTTACCCCTGGCCGGGAAATATCAGAGAGCTTGAAAATACCATTGAGTACGCCGTAGCCATGACAAAAAAAAATATCATCACGGAAGATCTCATACTTCAAACTCAGAGCATAAACATCGAAGGCTTAAAGTCATTTAAGAGTGCGAAGGAGAATTTTGAAAAAAATTACCTTATCCAGCTGTTTGAACTGACCAAAGGCAATATCAGCCAGGCAGCCAAGCTTGCCGGAAAATATCGCGCGGATGTTTATGAACTTATAAAAAAATATGATATTAAACTCACCGATTTTAGAGACGAATAGGGCCACGGTCCACCCGGCAATCCTGCAACCGTGGAAAGGTTGACACGCCTTCTTTCTGCTACCCGTTCATCCCAGATATTCCCTGTGCTTTCTTTAAGATCCTTTAACCGGGGGTCTTGTCCGCCTCACCGATAGCGGTATTTTCGACCGGTGTGTTTACACGGTTTGAGAAACAGCATTGTCCATGGAGTGATTTAACAATAAAACCACCCCGACCGCTGAATTATTTGATATTTCATAAATATAAAATTGCCGAGATCAATGACTGCCTTTCTCGCCCGTTTCTATTTTGATCAGCTCGCCGTTTTGGAAATATAAATACCGGATAAACTTATTGGAACCCATATCATATGTCCAGCGCTCCATGAGAATCGGCCCTTCGATGAGTTTCGGCGCTATATACCGCTCATTTTCGTAATCATAAATTTGAGAAAAGTTTCTGTCATGACCCTCTTCCCATTGTTTTACCTGATCCGGTTTGCCGCACATTTCCAACACTTCTGCTTTGGTGTCTCCTATAGATACCAGGCGGCCTCGACACCGCAGACCCCGATCCGCTTTGACACTGCTATGGAACAATAAGACAGACGGGATTAAAATAAATAATATGATGTTTTTGAACTTCATGGGCTTGATTTCCATTTTGGCAGCCTGTTGCTTAACGTCTCGGAAATTCTACAATTTATTGATAAAAAAAATCCTTCCAACCCATCATTCCAGTATTCCAATGTTCCATCATCCCACTTGCGAGCGAAGCGAACTAACCTGTCTATTCGTCCTGTCAACTTAAGCACCTTTTAGCTTTCTTCAAGGAAACAAAAATCTATGATTTTAACGTTGATATAAGATGAAACCGGATTTTTCAGAAACACACCGTGTACCCATCGCCATATATTTTCCTAAAATCCGAAACTTTGGCTTTTTCGTGGATCTCGGGTTGATTGTATTCACCGGAAAATTGCAGGTTAGCCGATAGAAAGATCAGATCATACGTTTTCCGCGGTCTAAACTCCGGTATTGTACGGCTTCGGCAATGTGTTCCACCGCAATGTCCGTTGCGCCGCCGAGATCGGCAATGGTGCGGGCGATTTTTAGGATGCGGTTGTATGCTCTGGCCGAAAGACCGAGTTTATCGATGGCGGCTTCCAATATATCCGCCGATTCACTGTCGATTTTACAGTCTTTTTTAATATGCCGGTTGATCATCTGTGCATTGCAGTAAATTTTCGTTCGTTTAAATCGTTCAAACTGGCGCTCTCGTGCGGCTGCAACGCGGGCTCTGATAATTTCAGATGATTCCGCGTTGCTCTCCCCCATTAAATCCTTGTACGGAACCGCAGGCACTTCCACGTGGATATCGATCCGGTCCATCAATGGTCCCGATATTTTGGATCGGTATCGGTGAATTTGAGGATAGGTACATCGGCACTCGTGCTTGGGATCGGAAAAATACCCGCACGGACACGGATTCATTGCCGCAATCAGCATAAAACTTGAAGGGTAAGTGAGGGTTAGCGCGGCTCGTGAAATAGTTACCCGAAGATCCTCTAAGGGCTGCCGGAGGACTTCCAACACATGTTTTTTAAATTCGGAAAGTTCGTCCAAAAACAGCACACCATTATGCGCCAAGCTTACCTCACCGGGTCTCGGAACGTGACCACCGCCGATGAGTCCTGCATCCGATATGGTGTGATGCGGAGATCGAAAAGGCCGTTTCGTAACCAAAGCTTCGTCTTTTGGAAGTATTCCGGTGACGCTGAATATTTTTGTCGTTTCAATGGCTTCTTCAAATGTTATGGGTGGAAGTATCGTGGGGACGCGTTTAGCCAGCATCGTCTTTCCGGAACCCGGAGGACCAATCATAATGAGGTTGTGACCCCCCGCTGCTGCGACCTCCAGGGCTCGTTTGACATGTTCCTGCCCCTTGACTTCTGAAAAGTCGACGTCAAAATTATCCACGTTATCAAATATATCGGAGATTTCCGTTGTTTCAGGCTTTATTTGGGTGAATCCGCGGAAAAAACCCACAAGCTGAGACAGTGTTTTCACAGGCAAAACCGTTATTCCCGATACAACCGATGCTTCGCGACCATTGTCACACGGCACAATGATGCCTTCATATCCGGCATCCTTGGCAGCCAGGGCCATTGGAAGCGAACCTTTTACCGGTTTAATACGGCCGTCCAGTGAAAGTTCTCCCAGAATGAGGTATTTGGATATGATTTTCTGGGGAATGATTTGAGTTGCTGTAAGTATCCCTAAAGCGATGGGCAGATCAAAACCGGTGCCTTCCTTTTTAATGTGAGCCGGCGCCAGGTTAACGGTGATTCTGTCATCAGGGAAGGTATAGCCCGAATTATTGATGGCAGACTTGACCCGTTCTTTGCTCTCTTTTACTGAAGCTTCCGGGAGTCCGACGGTGGTAAAGGTGGGAAGGCCGGATGTTATATCTACTTCCACTTCAACCAAAAATGCATCAATTCCAATAACAGCACTGCTCAAAACTTTTGCGAGCACGCTCCCTCCTTTCATCAATCATCAGATGTTTATAAGGCGAGGTTATAGGACTTCTGCGGAACCGATAAAATGAAGCCTCCCGCCCTGAAGGGCGGAGGTTCTGCCTTATGGCAGTGCTTCGGCGCCCGGGTAAGGATTTTTGTTAATTGAATATGGCTCTCTTTATCCCGTCTTAAAGAACGGGGTTTGCAGGAAGAAGGCCGGTCAAGAAATAATACTTGTCAAGCACGAACAATACGCTATATTTAAGATATGCTTAAAAAATACCCTTGATTTTTCTTTGTTCGTTTTTATATTAGTAAACTTTATATAAATCAAAGTTTCTATTCAATTAAATCATTTATTATGTATTTTCAACAAAGAACAGTCGCAAAATCGGTGAAATGCTCGGGGATCGGAGTTCATTCGGGCAAAAAGGTCAATTTAACCATTAAGCCTGCTCCGCCGAATCATGGTATCAAGTTCATAAGAACGGACCTCTTGAACTGCCCTGTCATATCCGCCAATTTTAATATGGTCGTGGATACAAGTCTGGCAACTGTTATCGGTTACGAGGGCTTTATCGTCTCAACAATAGAGCATCTTATGGCGAGCTTTTCCGGTCTATCAATCGATAATGCTCTGGTTGAGGTCGACAATTATGAGATGCCGATAATGGACGGAAGTGCCGGCCCATTCACTTCATTGATTCAATCAGCGGGAATAAAAGAATTGGACACTCCACGCTATTTTTTTGTCATTAAAGAACCGATCGAGCTTAAAAAAGACGGAAAAATGGTTGGTGTGTATCCACACTCGACGTATAAAATAACCTGTACCATCGAATATAATCATCCTCTGATCAATACGCAGTCATTTTCTGTGGACGTGTCGGACCATGCTTGGGAACGCGAAATCGCTAGAGCCAGAACCTTTGGTTTTTTGCATGAATATGAATATTTAAAACGATATGGCCTGGCCCGTGGTGTAACCCTTGAAAATGTGATTGCCATCGACAGCAAAAATATTCTCAATAAAGGGGGCTTGCGGTATCAGGATGAGTTTGTGAGGCACAAAATTCTCGATTGCATCGGCGATTTTTCACTTCTGGGGATGCCGATTTTAGGGCATGTGATCCTCAATAAATCCGGCCATGCCTTCAATCATTCTTTTTTAAAAAAATTCTTCACTGAAAAAGATTCATGGGAAACATGTACCATCAATGATATACGACGACTCCGATCTGACGATACCGTAATGGAAGACCTTTGAGAAATTTGTCACCCCAGTTTTGAATACCGCCGGGAATGCCTTTTTATGAGCCGGATTGTCGTCGAAAAAATGACGCTCCCACTCATAACAACAAGAAGAACGGCAATCCAAACATACCCATGATATTCCACATTTTCCCGTGCTACCGAAATCCCGAATGAGCCGAACAAAAAAACAATGAGCATGAAAACAATCACACCGATGCATACGGCTTCGGAGTCATACCAGGGAACAATTGATTTCCTAAATACAGGGTTTGGATCGATACGCATAATCGTATCTACAGTTAAAAAATTGCCTGTTAAAAATGCGACTTACGAACATTTTGTAAAGCCGCAAAAATGACAGATCATACAGCTCTCTTCAAAGCTGATCGTATGACCGCATTCCGGACAGATTTCGCCGAGGAGGCTGTTTCCATATCTTTTTTGTTTATAAGAGCCATCTTTCAAATATCGTTTCTCAAGAACCCGGCCGATGGCATCCGGTATGGATAAGACCAGGCCGCCATCCTGGAAAACCGGATGTTCTCCACCGATACCTTTGAGCTGTTCGACAACTTTTTCCACCTTTACACCTGATCTTAAAGCAAGGGAAACAAGACGGCCGATGGCTTCGGTTTTGGCGGTGGTGGACCTTCCGGATTTGCCGATGGTTGCGAACACCTCAAAGGGCTGTCCTTCGTATTCTGTTACCGTAACATAAAGCTGGCCCATGCCGGTTTTCATTCTGGAGGTAAATCCCTCAAGGGTTTCCGGCCGCTCTTTCACCTTGGCTGCCGGAGTACTCAGAGACTTGTCCTTTCCTGAATAAGACAGAACCTGATTTTCCTTGCTCCCGTCACGGTATATCGTAACCCCTTTGCAATTCAACTCATACGCCAAATTATAAATGTTTAGCACATCATCCACCGTGGCATCACGAGCCAGGTTAACCGTTTTTGAAACAGCGTTGTCCGTGAATTTTTGAAAAGCAGCCTGCATACGGATATGCCATTCAGGGAGAACATCATGGGCAGTCACAAAGATTCCCCGAACATCCTCTGGTATTTCCTGAAGATGCTGAATACCCCCTTCGATAGCAATGGTATCCATCAATTCAGGGCTATAAAAGCCCCGCTCTTTGGCAACACTTTCAAAGTAAGGGTTCACCTCCAACAGTTTATCGTTATCCATAACATTTCTAACAAAACTCAATGCAAACAGCGGTTCAACGCCGCTGGAGCAGTCTGCAAGGATACTCAACGTACCTGTCGGTGCAATGGTCGTGGTCGCGGCATTTCGATAAGTACAGCCTTTTTTGTCTTTAAAGATACTTTTATCAAAATTCGGGAAAACTCCCCTTTCCTCTGCCAGATGTTTTGAAGCATCATGAGACTCTTTCTGGATGAAACCCATCACTTCTTCTGCGATCTCAAGCGCTCTTTCCGAGTTGTAAGGAATTTTCAGCTGATACAATAGATCGGCAAACCCCATAACACCAAGACCAATTTTACGATTTCCCTGAACCATTCTTTCAATTTCCGGAAGCGGATATTTCGACATGTCGATGGTGTTGTCCAGAAATCGGACACTCGACCAAACAATATCCTTTAAGGCCTTAAAGTCGATCGCCGGTGCGCCGGTATCATAGTTTACAAATTTTGCCAGATTGATGGAACCTAAATTGCAAGATTCCATGGGAAGCAATGGCTGTTCTCCGCAAGGATTGGTGCTTTCGATTTCTCCCAGAGCAGGGGTCGGATTATCTCTGTTGAGCCGGTCTAAAAAGATGATACCCGGATCTCCGTTTTCCCATGCCTGTGCCACGAGGGCTTGGTAGACGTCTGCAGCATTCAATTCTCCACTCTTTTCCTTCGTGTGGGGATTGATGAGATCATAGTTGCTCCTCGATTTGACGGCTTCCATAAATTCATCCGTTACGCCAACGGAAATATTAAAATTGTTGAGTTCGTTATTGTTCTTTTTGCTGCAAATAAACTCCATGACATCCGGGTGGTCGACTCTCAGGATCGCCATATTGGCTCCCCTGCGCGTCCCTCCCTGTTTAACCTGCTCGGTTGCGGTGTTAAAGATCTTCATAAAAGAAACCGGACCGGAAGCGATACCCCCGGTTGTTCCGACCCTGCTGTCTTTTGGACGCAGCCGGGAAAAAGAAAATCCGGTGCCTCCGCCTGATTTGTGGATAAGTGCGGAATTTCTCAATGCATCGAAAATACCCTCCATGCTATCTTCTATAGGAAGTACAAAGCAGGCTGCCAGCTGCCCCAGCCTCCGTCCGGCATTCATCAGTGTCGGTGAATTGGGCAAAAATTTCAGTTCCGTCATCATATTGTAAAAAACGGATTCCATATTCTTCTCATGGGTATCGTCACCATACTTTTTCTCCGCCTTTGCAATATGTCGAGCCACTCTTCTGAACATCATTTCCGGAGTCTCAATCACTTTTCCGTTGCTGTCTTTTTTAAGATATCTTTTATTTAAAACATTTATAGCATTGTCGGAAAGCCGCAAACCATTTTTTATGAATATGGATTTATCCAAACGAATGGGGGACGTTTGAGTCAGGCCATATTCCATCAGTTTTGTCTGAATCATTTTATCGATGATCGGCATGGTGATGGTATGGTTTTCCATATTGGCAATCTCTTGTTTCAAAAACCGGCTGATATTCATGGCTTTGTCATTCTCTATTCGGTTTTCTTTGGCAAGAATATCCGAGAATAATTGATCATCCCATTTGTAAGCGGTTAGATCGAAACGCCCCTCATCCGTAACTAAAATTTTAACTTTTGAGCCCATCACCGTTCTCCTGTATAGTAATGATCATCTTCATTTAAACTTGCCCTTATCAATATCACGAGAGTTAAATTATAACAAGTTTCGAACTACCCTTAATATGTTTGTTGTTTGCGGATCCGTCAACTTTTTTGTTTCAGGAAATGAAACCCCATTCTGTTTGAATGAGGCTGTTATGGACTATGTCATTAAATAGAAGGTTCGGTCTATAAAAATAAAAACAAACCTGCTTAAACCCATGGAATTCTGTTGGCAGGTCTGTTGGAAAGAGTCGATTTCTAAATATTCATACTATATGTAGTATGTCAAGAAAAAAAATGCCCAATATATGCACATTTTTAACCCAAAGGTGCCTAAGGTGCTGATAGCTTTAAAAAGAGCCTTTGGAAAATTATTTATGTACCCAAAAATAGTCCGGAAAAAAAATCTTTAAAGTCTCTTGCCGTTTTTCTGATTTTGTACGCTTTTAAATCTATGATCCATGGAGTAAGATAAACGAGGGAGCAGGGAGTTTCATGTGTAAAAATCGAATGGTCAGCCTTCGTCTCGAAGCGCGGAATGGATAATCTTTTGGTGCTAATTTTTTTCGTCCTTTGAAAAAAAGCGAATGGGAATAAAAATGACGATAAAATTTGTTTTATGGACCCTGTTGTTTTATCTGGTTTATTGTGGTTTTATTTTTTTGATTCAGCGTCAGATTCTTTTTCCACGATATCTTATCGAGACTCCTTCCAGCGATGAATCCCTATCCTCCATGGAAAAAACATGGATAAATACAGACAGCGGTAAAACAGAGGCCTGGTTTTTGCCGCCGGAATCCATGAACAGCGAAAAACCTGTGCCGGTTGCCATTTTCGCGCATGGAAACGGAGAACTCATCGACTTCTGGCCGAATGAACTCAAAAGATTCAACCGGTTAGGGATCGGCGTTTTGCTTGTGGAATATCCCGGGTATGGGCGCTCTGAAGGCATGCCATCCCAAAAAAGCATCGCGGTAATCTTTAACAAAGCTTACGATTTTCTCATTGCGCGTAAAGATATTAACCCTGCCAAGATTATTTTGTTCGGGCGCTCCCTTGGGGGCGGAGCGGTATGCACACTTGCCGAAGAACGACCCTCCGCAGCCCTTATACTTATGTCGACGTTTACCAGCGTGCGATCACTTGCAAAAAAATATTTTGTTCCCGGATTTCTCGTCCTGGATCCGTTTGATAATCTTGCTGTTGTCCGCAACTATTCCAAACCGGTCCTTTTGATCCACGGCAGGTTCGATGAGGTCATTCCCTATTCCCACGGCATCAGACTTTACAAGGCTGTACCTCACGCCGAAATGATCACTTATGAAAGCGGGCACAACGATTGCCCGCCGGATTGGGAGATTTTCTGGAAAGATCTCGAAGCGTTTTTGATTACATCCGGAATCATTGAAAGTTCCGGGTAAAGAATCCTGGCCCATTAAAGACCCCGCATTGCGGGGAAGGGTCAGGCTTAGGTTGTCCCTAAAGGGGATTCGCTTTACCTTATGTTCGTTGACTTACTTAAATTCCAATTTCACAAAAATTAAACGCCTGGGACGGCCGTCATAGAAATGCTATCTGGCTATCATGGCCCGCATCATATCGCCTGCATTTTGAGCATGATCTGCAATATCGCCGATGGTTTCAGCCAGCCTGACCATATGAAAAACAGTGACGGCATCGATGTCCATGTTAAATACTTTTCGCTTAACCGTGTCCTCGGCCTTGTCGGCTTCACGTTCCATCATGTGCAGGGTGTGGATGATTTTCTTGACCGCCACCCGCTGCTCTTCAGAGTAGTTTTTGAAATACTTTCTGGCTTCGGCGACCATTTTGCTTAATTGTTCGATGGGATCAATAACGCCATCCACTAAAATAAGAAAGTCCTTCTCAAGTTCCTTAGGGATGCCGGGTTCAGTCCTGTAAGATAGCCAGTCGAGTGTGTCTTCCACACAATCGATAACCTGATCCTGCTCTCTTAAATATCTGAACAGCAGAAAATTATAGACCGGCATCAAAGTCCCTTTGGGCATATGACCACGGATTCGGCGTTTGATGGCATCGGCTTCTCTTTCCAACTGGATGATCTCCTGTCTGAATTCCTCGAACGTTTGGCATTCGTGTGCAAGATGACATTCAATGGCCTGCTGAAACGCCCAAGCACATTCTTTTACCTTTTCGGCATGTTCCTGAAGCCCTTCAAAAGGTGAGGTCATAAACATTGAAAAAAATGGAATACGCATCCCCGGTTCCTTTTAAAAAATGAATTGAAGTATTTTAAAAACGGCCATACTGGTTAACGCCGACGCAGGCACCGTTAATATCCAGTATACCATAATCTTGAACACAATGCCAAAATTAACGGCTTCCATTCCACGGGCAAGACCCACCCCAATTACACCGCCCACGGCTGCGTGGGTTGTCGATACCGGCAATCCTAATTTTGATGCCGCAAGAACCGTTGTGGCTGTCGCAAATTCTACCGAAAAACCCCGGGTGTTGCTGAGCGTGGTAATTTTCTTCCCCATGGTTTCCATAACCCGGTGCCCAGCCATGGCGATACCGCAGGCAATTCCGATACCGCCGAAAAACAGAAGAAAAACAGGAACCGGTACTTTGCCGCCAACACTCCCGGTTGTAACCAGGAAATAAATCACAGCCAGAGGACCGATAGCATTGGCCACATCATTTGCACCCTGTGCCAGTGCGACATAACAAGCGGTTCCCACTTGAATTCTCTTAAAGACCGCCTCTGCATCCGATTCTCTTTTTTTTAAATAACGCTTCAAAGCAGCAGTTGATGCAAATCCAAGCAGAACCGCCAGCAATACAGCAAGGGTCAGCGCTGCAGGAGACCCTATGGCCAATCTTTGCCCAAGTGGCGTCTTGAACAAAAACGACAATACGACAACAAAAAGCGTTATACCGACAAATAAAGGAGAAAACTTCAGTGCCTGGGTTAAGGTATCTCTTCTGGAAAGAATCAATCGCACGATGATTTTAAAAATACCAAAGGCGATGACGATGCTAAAAAGCGGCGAAATGATCCAGCTCAGTACAACGGCCAGGAGCTTTCCCCAATTAATGACGGCAAATCCACCGGCCATAATTCCAAAACCGATCATGGCGCCCACGATGGAATGGGTTGTGGAGACCGGCAAGGACTTCCAAGTGGCAAAACTGACCCATAGCGCTGAAGCAATAAGGGCTGAAAGTGCACCGATAAGTGCGACATGAGGGTCGGCCATGACATCCGTGGTGACAATCCCTTTACGGATGGTATCGGTAACGTGAGATCCAATGAAGACTGCACCCAAAACATTTAATATCCCTGCAAGAAATATGGCCTGGCGTATTGTAATCGCTTTTGCAGCAACAGATGAGGCCATGGAATTGGCCACATCGTTGGCACCAATGTTCCATGCCATGTAAAAACCGAAAATATAACCTAAAATTAGAATGATATAGGGTTGCGTCATGATAAGTAAAACTAACCTTTAATCCGGAGAGATAACGATGTTAGGCGGGCACATATCATGCTGCAGAATTCGAATCAATCAAAAATATAACGGTTTTTTGAAATCTCTGTTTGAAACGCTCAATTTGGGCAAAATATCGTCCGGTATATTGTCAATAAAACGGCAGGGCCGGTTTAAAAACAACCCGGAGGTTCGATCATAAATTTCGGCAGGGTATGTAAAAAAAAGATTTTCCCTGGCCCTGGTTGCCGCAACATAGATCAGCCTCAGCTCTTCTTCAAGATCCTTTTCATCATGAACGGCATGTATTGACGGGAATCGGCCGTCAAGGGCCCATATGATAAAAACCGTGTGCCATTCAAGTCCCTTTGCGGAATGAACAGTTGAAAGAACCAGCCGGTCATCATCCGCATGGTCAGCAAATAAGGTGTTATTCAGGCTCGAATTCGGAGGTTCCAAAGCCATGTCGGTTAAAAACGGCTCAAGATCTTGATATCGCTCCATAATGGTGACAAGATGTTCGAGATCTCTTGCCCGTTTCGGATGATCATCGTATTTCTCTTTTAATATGGGTGCGTAATATTGAACGACCGCTTCACCCATTTGGGCAACAGACATGGATTTGGAATCAATTTCAGAAAAGAGGCGTTTGAGCCGGTCCATGCCTTTGGATCTGCCGGGTTTAAATTCGGTTTTAATGAATCCCGTGTATCCTGATTTTTCAGCCAAAATCGTTTCGTAAATCTCCAGGGCGGTTTTGGGGCCGATATTGTCCAAGATGAGAAGTATTCTGTACCAACTTATCCTGTCATTCGGATTGTAAAACACCCTGAGATGGGCCAAAACATCTTTGATGTGTGCAGATTCAACAAACTTAAACCCGCCCACTTTGATAAAAGAGAGTCCTTCTCTACCCAATTCAATTTCAAGATCAAAAGAATGAAAACTCGCTCTAAAAAGTACCGCAATCTGGTTCAAAGGCACGCCGCTTCGATGAAGTGTTTGTATCTTTTCAACCACAAACCGAGACTGCATGTTTTCACTTTGTGCCTTTACAAGTAACGGCAAATCTCCTCCTGATTTTCGCGTAAAAAGATTCTTTGAGTATTTCCGTGCTGCTTGATCAATTATAACATTGGTAAGCTTTAAAATAGGTTCAACGCTTCGATAGTTTTCTTCCAGCCTTATGATCCGGGTCTCAGGATATATTTCAGGGAATCGCATGATATTCTCAAAATTCGCCCCTCGGAATGCATAAATGCTTTGCGCATCATCACCAACGACCATGACATTTTTATGAATATCTGAAAGAAGATATATAATTTCCGCTTGAATCTTATTGGTATCCTGGTATTCGTCAACCAGCAAATATCGATACGCTGTAGAGATTTTATCTCGAACATCAGGGTATTCTTTCAAAAGCATTTCCAGATATATCAGAAGATCATCATAGTCCATAAAATTATGCGCGATTTTTTGTCTTTGATACGCTTTGAACATAAAGCGAATCGCTTCCATGTGCATTGAAAAATGCGGGTAATCGTTTAGAACAACATCTTCAACTGACAGATCCTTGTTGGCAGTCCGACTGAAGATGTTGATCAGGGTTTGCTTTCTCGGAAAAGAACCGGATCTTGATGTACCCATCATATCTTTCCTAAGCATGCCGATAAGGGCCTCGGCATCCGTTCGATCAATAATAGAAAACCCGTCTTTAAATCCAACCTTGAAAGCATATTTTCGAAGCATGGCATAAGCAAAAGAATGAAATGTCCCTCCGGCAACGTTTTTACATCTTTTGTCGAGAAGCCGCGCAGCTCTTTCCAGCATTTCTTGAGCTGCCTTTCGCGTAAAAGTCAACAGGAGGATTGTGTCAGGAGATATGCCTTCTTCTACAAGACGCGCCACGCGATACGTAAGGGTTCTTGTCTTCCCGCTTCCCGCGCCTGCAATGACAAGAAGAGGTCCTTGTGTAAAGTTGACGGCTTCCAATTGAGAAGGATTTAGTTCTTCTTTATATTTAATTTGACGATTCATCTCTTTACATTGAAGCATTTATCGAAAGATGCTATCTTTTACAAGTTAAATATCCCAGCCAACAGTTCAAATGTTTTTTTTTGTCCTTTTAACGGAATTTGTTGACTTTTAAAAAAAATATATATAGTGAATTTAAAAGCATTCATAGCTTTGTCAAACACCATCAGCAAAGGAGGAAAACTAAATGAAGAAGATAAAAGCGCAGTTAGATACATTATCAAAATCCCTTGTCACGCTTTCCAAAAAGGTAGAAAAGATTTCCGACCAAGTTGATAAGCTTTTAACTTCAAAAGCAACTGTACCGGCCAAAAAAATTGCTGGCAAGAAGGTTGTTAAAAAGAAAGCCGAAAAACAGATCTCGGTAAAGAAAAAAGCGGCAGCCAAACCCGCAACAATGCTGGACACTGTGCTTGATACCATAAAACGATCCAAAAAGGGTATTACTGTAGCTCAACTGAAAGAAAAAACCAAACTGGACTCCAGGCAGCTCAGTAATGCACTCTATAAGCTTACCAAAAAAGGTGATATACAGACAAAGTCACGCGGTCTTTATGTGAAAAAATAGTGTTCAAGGGATTACTCGACCGACGTAAAAGAATACGTCTGTAAACAGACTGCTTCCATACCACCAACAAAGTCTCCCGTATTTTTAATGAAAAGGGTCGGACAAACGGGAGGCTTTGTGTAATTATTCTTACAACTCATCTTTTTTTTACAGCATTGCCACAAAAATATTCTCTGCCTCCATTGCCATTTTAAAGACCTGTTTTATATTTCCCGGTAGATCATAATTTTTTCTGTCATTTTGGGGGACATCGACTTTTAAATCGAATCGAGTCTGCTTTCACGTAGAGAACGCGTATTAGCGTTTTTTTAAAAACATTGAGGTTATAAACTATTTAGGGGGCAGTTGATTCCCATAACGTTACCTGCCCGCTAGTGCCCCTGACCGCCTCGCCCGTCTATCATCGGCTTCAACCCAGGTAGTTGCCGGGTTCGAATGGCCGGAGACCTTGCATGGCAGGCGGGTTGACGGAGGCGCTTCGTATTTTCAGTGACGGAGACACCGAAGTGAAGGGAAAATGACTGCCCCCCCTGAACACATACAACGGTTGGCTGGTCCGGCTCAACCGAAACAGTAAATCGGAGTGGTGCCATGTTGAAACGGTATATTGATTTTTTTACGGCGAAGTTTTATTTACATACCTTAATCATCGTAACTCTTCTCAATTTCTCTTTTATCAATCAGAGTGCCGCCTCTAAAAATACTGCCCAACACTTATCCAAAGTTTTTCGATCCGATCAACATACCACTTCTTTGGGCGTGTGGCCGTTTGAAAAGAGTGATCTTGATCCGGACCCGGCCCTTTTGTTTAAAAAATTGCCAAATGGTTTCAAATACATATTAATGGAAAATCATCATCCCAAGAACAGGGTGAGTATGCATTTAAACATTCAGGCAGGCTCAATGAATGAATCAGACAGTCAACAGGGGCTGGCACATTTTTTGGAGCATATGCTTTTTAACGGCTCAACACACTTTAAGCCTGCAGAACTGGTAAAATTTTTCCAGAATATCGGAATGCAGTTCGGCCCTGATGCAAATGCCCGTACCGGTTTCGATGAAACCGTATACGACATTCTTCTTCCGGAAGGAAACAAGGAAAACCTGGAGAAGGGTCTGGTTGTAATGAAAGACTTTGCTGAAGGCGCCCTTCTTTTGCCGTCCGAAATCGAAAAAGAACGGCGCGTCGTTCTGGCTGAAAAACGAACGCGGGATTCCGCTTCCTATCGAACATATGTTGAAACACTCAAATTCGAATTCCCGGATGCCAGGATATCAAAAAGGCTTCCCATCGGTAAAGAAGAAACACTCAAGAAGGTCGACCAAACACAATTAAAATTATTTTATCATACCTGGTATCGGCCGGAAAAAATGATACTCGTTTTGGTTGGAGATTTTGATGTAAAATTGGCCGGAATGCTCATAGAAGACAAATTTTCCACATTAACTCCCCGTGCCCCTCCCGGAACGTCACCCGAATTCGGTGATATAGAGCACAAAGGTGTCAAACCTTTTTACCACTTTGAAAAAGAATCGGGGAATACAACGGTAAGCATCGAGGTTTTAGAAAAGGTTTTGGCCGAGCCCGATTCACATGATTTTCGAAAAAGGCAGTTGTTAGAGGATATTGCAAATCGAATGATAACCTATCGGCTCGATACATTGATACGCAAACCGGACGCCCCTTTCACATCGGCATCCATTAGTTCCGGAATTTTTTTGAGTCAAGTCAAGTACGCGAATATTACAGCGGATAGCAGCCCGGAAAACTGGAAAAGATCCCTTTCGCTCATCGAACAAATTCTGAGAAAAGCATTGATATTCGGTTTTACCGAGTCAGAACTGGCAAGGGTAAAAAAAGATCTTCTTTCTGAATTAGATATTGCGGTTAAACAATCTTCCACACGCAACAGCGGAAAGCTGGCCCGCGAAATAATTTGGAGCCTGAATTCAGACCGTGTCTTTATGTCACCCCGCCAGGAAAAAGAACTTCTTACCCCGATAATCGATTCCGTGACATTAAGAAATGTCCACGATGCTCTCAAGGACGCCTGGGCTCCCGAACATCGACTTTTACTTGTCACAGGTAACGCGGAATTATCGGATAAGGACCCCGAGCACCGAATACTGGACACCTATGACAAGAGTATACAGGTCGCCGTATCAAGACCCATTGAAGAGAAATCGGTTGTTTTTCCATATCTTCCAGAACCCGAAAAAAAAGGCCCTGTGGTCCGGACAGAAACGATCTCTGATCTTGACATTACCCAGGTGGATTTTAAAAATGGCGTCCGTTTGAATTTTAAAAAAACCGATTTTAAAGCCAATCAGGTATTGATTAACCTTTCTTTCGGACGCGGCAGATCTTTCGAACCTTCAAACAGACCCGGACTGGCATTGCTAACTGAAAGTGTCATGAATGAAAGCGGTCTCGGCACCCTTTCAAAAGATGAACTTGACAGGGCCATGACCGGTAAAAACACCTCTGTCGTCTTCAGTGTCGAAGAAGATCGCTTTAAATTCAACGGAGAGACTGTTTCCAGCGAAGTTCCCCTTCTGTTTCAACTACTTCATGCCCATATCGTCGATCCCGGATTCAGAAAAGATGCTTATGAACTTTCTTTGAAACGATTCAGTCAGAAATACAAGGCATTGTCAACGTCCATCGACGGAGCGATGACCCTTTCCGGCAGGCGTTTTCTTGCCGGCGATGACAGTCGATTCGGTTATCCGGATTATGAAGAATTCAAGACATTGACCCTTGACGATATCAAATCATGGATGGTCCCATCACTTAATAAAAATGACATTGAGATCTCTGTTGTCGGAGATTTTGACGTTGATTCCGCCATACAGTTAACGGCTAAATACTTTGGAAGCCTTTTCTTGAATCCCATTGTCAACACACAAAAAGAAATCGATCTGCCTGTTTTTCCCGTTGGTCAATCCCGGGAAATATTGGTCCAGACAAGAATTCCAAAAGGATTAGTAGTTGTTGCCTACCCAACGGAAGATTTATGGGATATAAACAGGACACGCCGTTTGTCTATTCTGTCGGAAGTCGTCTCCGACAGGCTTCGTGAGCAGATACGCGAAAAGCTGGGTTCAGCATATTCTACCTTCGCCTTTAACAGGCCGAGCAGGGCCTATCCGAGATATGGCGTCCTTGAAGCGATGGCTTACGTTGGACCCGAGGAGTCCGGCATGGTTGTGACGGAAGTAAAGAAAATCGTATCGACCATTGCAAAAGACGGCGTCACACAGGATGAACTGAACCGGGCCAAAGAACCGACACTCACCAGCATAAAAGATATGCTTCGGAAAAACGATTACTGGCTCGATACGGTCCTTACGGGCTCCAAAATACATCCCCAACAGATCGACTGGAGCCGGACCATTCTGAAGGATTATGATTCCATTACCAAGGAGACGGTTTCCGATTTCGCGAAGAAATACCTGAATAACGAAACAGCGGCAACAATCATCGTTAAACCTCAGTAGCTATCAACCTGTCGCCCGAATTGAACGAAAATTGAAACCGCCATGAGTTCTCCCGATGGCGGGATCTTCATTTTACTGCGAAAGGCATCGGAACCTTATGATTGTATAAAAAACCAGACGTGACACTCTTGTCCAAAAACGATCTTTTAAATAGCCATGAGTTATCATCTTTTTTAAGATTAATCGCAACTGTTTAGATCTTTGAAACAAATCTGATTTTAGGAAGCTCCAGGTGTGCTTAAATTTTTACTGGAAGCTGTTTGAGTGGATTACGGCTCGTTATGAAAAAAACATTCCGGATTCGCTTGAATGCGATTATATGGCCTTAAAACCAAAAACATTCTCAGAAGCTTAAACCAGTTTTTTCATTACGAACCGTTATCTACGAGTTCTTTCAGAAAAAATTTAAGCACACCTGGAGCGATTCATTTTCAAAAGGCTAAACTCTCACGATTAATCAAACTGTTGCCCAGTTTTACAAACTCTTCCACTGAAAGCGTTTCCGCTCGACGAATGGGATCAATGCCCGCCTCTTCCAATACAATTTTTGCAGTATTGGCATCCATGTTGAGTTCACTTGCGGCCAGAGCATTCTTCAATGTTTTTCGTCTGTTTCCGAAACCCGCTTTGATTACTTTGAAAAGAAACGTTTCATCAATTGCCTTAGGATCGATTTCTGTTTTAAATTTCAGCTCCAGGATTTCAGAATCGACTTTGGGTTTCGGATAAAAAAGAGACGCTTTTACATCAACCAGTTTCTTGATATCCGAGCTATATTGCAGCATCACTGAAAGCCGTCCGTAATCTTTGGAACCAAGCTTTGCGGTGATACGCTGCGCCAACTCCTTCTGAAACATGAGAACGGCCCGGTTTACGGCATTTCTCGACCGGATCAGTTGGACAAGAATCTGAGAAGAAATATTATAAGGAAGGTTGCCAATAACCACCATTTTCCTACCGATATCTCCTGCCAGCGCTTCTATGTCGATGGACAATATGTCTTGTTCAATAATGGAAACATTTGAAAGATTACCGGCAAGAATTTTCGTATTCAACAAACCGATAATTTGTCGATCTCTTTCAACCGCAAAAATTTTCTTTGCTTTTCGAGCCAAAGGAATGGTAAGCGCCCCTAGCCCTGCGCCAATTTCAAGAATAATATCTTCGGGTAATATACCGGCGCGTTGTACAATCATTTCAGCAAAAGCCGGATCGACGATAAAATTCTGGCCAAGCTGTTTCTTGGGACGGATTTGATGTGCGGCAAGCAGTATTCTTGGTGATGTCATTGAGTTACGTTCAAAATCGATTTGCTCGGAAACGAAACCGACACTTTTATCAATAACAATGAGAATGCCCTCTCGTTTCTTTCATCGTCTTATCGTTTATAAAAATTTCGGATTGAGTCGAGGGTTATCATGAAAAATCCCTATTTTCAATATTTCAATAAACCACCAGAGGATATTCCAAGCTCGTTTTTTCGTAACTGTTTAGATTTTTGAAACAAATCTGATTTTAGGAAGCTTCGGGTATGCTTAAATTTTTGCTGGAAGCTGTTTGAGTGGATTACGGCTCGTTAGGAAAAAACCATTCCGGATTGACTTGAATGCGATCATATGGCCTTAAAACCAAAACCATTCTCAGAAGCTAAAACCGGTTTATTCATTACGAGTCGTTATCTACGAGTTCTTTCAGAAAAAATTTAAGCATACCTGAAGCGATTCATTTTCAAAAGGCTAAATTCTTAAATTTTTTCAAGCTCTGACCCGGAATCTGAGTAAATATGTCGCTCTCGACAACGGGTTTCGAATTTTATGACCTGTAAATTTTGGTTGATCTGAATTCAAAAGCCTTTTCTTGACTTTTCATCTAATTTTTGGTGAATTCATTTATAGTCTTTTCCGGTTAATTTCCAAAATCAGTATGGAACCGGTAAAAAAGAAGGAGGAGGACATGGCCAGAAGAAAGGGAAAATCAGTCAGCTTTGATGCAATGGTAAAGTTCTTCATGCAATATTATAACATCCCGACAAAAAAAGATATCGAAAGACTGATAGAAAGGATGGATCGGCTCGAAAATGTTATGAAACAGTCTGAATTCTTTGGACGAGGCAGGCGTATTCCCGGTGTAAAATCCTCCCAAGCAACGGCTTCGGAAGAAAAATCCAACGAAACTTTTTCTAACATGATACTGGACGTTATCAAAGGTTACAAAGAAGGCGTCGGATTTTCCGAAATCCAGGCACAAACGGGTTTTGGCGAAAAAAAACTTCGCAATATTATTTACCGGTTGCATAAAATGGGAAAAATTGTCCGAAAGCGTCGTGGTTTTTATATTGCTTCATAGATCAACATAACATCTTTTTTTTATCTTCATATTTTTTAGGTGATCAACTTATGAACACATCTTTTGATAAAAACAATCCCGACCTTCAAGAGGTCTGCCGACAGTACGGTTATTCAATTAAAAAAACCAGGGCGCTTAAAGAAATCAATTCTTTTTTTTATCTTCTTGAACATTCTGACACCGGTGCACGACATGCCCACATCAGCAACGATGATAAAGAGAACACGTTTAGTGTAGCCTTTAAAACAGTTCCATCAGATTCGACCGGTGTGGCCCACATCCTGGAACATACGGCTTTATGCGGTTCTCATAAATTTCCGGTACACGACCCTTTCTTTTCCATGCTCAAAAGAAGTTTAAGCACCTTTATGAATGCGTTTACTTCATCAGACTGGACGATGTATCCCTTCTCAACCCAAAATAGAAAAGACTTCTATAATCTTATGGATGTTTATTTGGATTCGGCGTTTTATCCAAAGATTGAAGAACTCAGTTTCAAACAGGAAGGTCACCGCATTGAAATAGAAGATAATACTCAAGGCGATGACGCGTTGAAGTTCGTCTATAAAGGCGTTGTATACAACGAGATGAAAGGGGCGATGTCATCACCGAACCAGGTAATGGTCCGGTCTATTTTAAATGCGCTTTACCCTGATACCACATACAGTTTTAATTCCGGCGGTGATCCTGTGGTTATTCCCCGGTTGACGTATGCCCAGCTTAAATCTTTTCATCAGCGGTATTATCATCCCAGCAATGCGTTTTTCTATACCTATGGGAATCTCCCCTTGAAAGATCATCTGAACTTTATCCATAACAAAATCCTGAAACATTTTAAGCGCATTGACCCGGGAACTGATGTTCCCTCTCAACCCCGCTGGCATTGTCCGAAAATTAAAACATACACCTATCCTTTGAATAAAAATGAAGACCCATCAAAAAAATGTCAGATTTGTATGGCCTGGCTCACCGCTGACATCAAAGATACTTTCGAAATTCTGGTTCTCTCTCTTTTAGAAAAGATACTTCTCGGAAATCCGGCATCTCCCTTGCGGAAGGCCCTAATAGATTCAAGCCTCGGATCATCGCTTTGCGATGGAACCGGATTGGATGCCGACAACAGAGATACCATGTTTGTGTGCGGGTTAAAGGATGTTGCTGCAAATGATGCGTCGAAAATCAAAACCATCATTTTGGATGTTCTTAAAGATCTTTCGGAAAAAGGAATCGATAAAAAAATTATCGAATCCGCCATTCACCAGATAGAATTCCATCGAAAGGAAATTACAAACACCCCTTATCCGTATGGGATTAAACTTCTTTTGATTTTTGCCGGAAGCTGGTTTCATGGGGGTGATCCGGAAAGAATTTTGCAATTTGATGATGATCTGGAGAAACTTCGGCTTGAAATCGATAAAGGTCCGTTTTTAGAAAACCGGATCCATACGTATTTTCTGGACAATCCGCACCGCGTGCTCCTTACGCTTGTTCCGGACCAGGATATGGAGCACAAGGAAAACGAACGCGTCGCAAAAGAACTTGAACGAATCCTTGCAGACACAACACCATCTGAACTCGAGAAGATAAAAGAAGACGCCCGAGCGTTAAAACAGCTTCAGGAAGAAATTGAAGACGTATCCTGTCTTCCCACGTTAGGGCTGGGAGACATTCCGCCTTCAGTTCAACGGGTGGAAGCCTCTGCATCCTATTCTTCGGTTCCTGCCACCTGTTATTCACAGCCGACTTCAGGAATATTCTATTTTATGGGGGTTGCCGGAAGCGGATTGCTTCCCAAAAAGCGAATTCCTCTGGTCCCTTTTTTCTGTCATGCTTTTACACAAATCGGCACGACCCTCCATGATTATACCGAGATGGCACGCCTCATAGACGCCTATACCGGCGGTATGAGCCTTTCCTGCCACTCCCGAACCGGCTTTGAGGGTATGGCTGAATGTGTGCCGTTTATCACCATTAATGGGAAATGTCTGGTTCGAAATCAGGGCAATATGCTTGATATCATTCAAGAACTTTTATGCCATTTCGACTTTTCAAACCTGGTTCGATTGAAAAGTCTTCTTCTGGAATACCAGGCAGGACTGGAATCGATGGTCATTCAAAACGGCCATCGATTGGCAATGTCTTTGGCATCAAGAAATTTTTCGATCAGCAGCGCCCTCAATGAAACCTGGAGCGGAATACATCAATTACAGTTCATAAAAAAAATTGCCCAGGATCTTTCGACCGACAAACTGAAATCCGTCTCCAAAGAACTCTTCGAGATCGGTAGGATCCTTTTTACAAAAAACAATCTCAAGATCGCCTTGATTGGCGAAGACCCCGCCATTTCTGCAGCGACTTCAACCATCACCTCCATACAAAACGGGCTTGCACCAATACCTTCGTCCTTAACCGCGTATCATGGATTTGGTCCGCCCGAAATTGATACGGTTGATGAAATCCCCAGAGAAGGATGGAGTACGTCTTCGGCAGTTTCATTTGTCGCCAGCGCTTTTGAGACCGTGCGTCTGGAGCATGAAGATGCGCCGGCCTTATCTGTTATCAGCAAGATACTCAGATCCATGTATCTGCATCGGGAACTACGCGAAAAAGGCGGTGCGTACGGCGGGTTTGCCGTATACAGTCTTGAAGACGGAATTTTTTATTTCGGTTCCTACAGGGACCCGCACATCGTTTCTACCCTGAAAGTATATGACGGCGCCCGAAATTTCATAAGATCCGGAAGCTATGGCAATGAAGACATCAAGGAAGCCGTCCTCCAGGTCTGTTCCGAAATTGACAAGCCCGATCCGCCAGGGCCTGCTGCAAAAAAGGCTTATTTCAGAAAGATCGTTTCTTTATCCGATGACATGCGTGAACGGTTCAAGAAAAAACTCCTTGAAATAACCCGTGACCAGGTCATACACGCTGCTGAAAAATATTTCGACGGCACCTTTGATCGACAGGCTGTGGCCGTGATATCAAATGAGGATAAATTGAACGCAGCCAACAGAGACCTCGCGAAAAATCCCCTTACGCTTTTTAGAATTTAAGAAGCATCTATAAATGGACGGTTTGAAAAAAAAGCATTATCCATTGAGCGATTTAATAAACAAAAAAACAACCCGTTACTTTTAAGTATATTCGTTTAATTTCAGATGGTTATTTTTTTCAGTTCTTGTTTGGATGATTCCGAAATCATACCCGCTGCCGTCGCAATATCTACGGTATAAAAAGCAAGCGTTTTATAAAGCGCGAGAAACTCAGGTTTTTTTAATCCGATTTCCTCGATATGCGTTTTTACGGTTTTTACATCTCCCCTGGCAATGGGTCCGGTCAGCGCCTTTTGAACGCCGACCTTCCCTATATTTGACAAGGTTCCTTCAATCAAGGGCTTCAAAAGATGAAACGCATCTTTCCGGCCTATTCCGGCTTCACCAATGAGCTGAACGGCCAGTTCAAGAAGCGTTACCAGGTAGTTTGATGCCACCACCGCTGATGCATGGTAAAGGGTTTTGGCCTCGGTCAGAACATTGACGACAGTCCCGCCGAGGTCGGTGGCAATTTTTTTTGCGGCCTCGACTGCGGGGCCTTCTCCTTCCAAAGAAACAATGATACCTTTAAAAGGATTGATGTCGTAATCGGCTGATGCAAAACTCTGCAGAGGATGCATAGAACCTATCCATGCGCCGCATGTCTTCGCATCCGACAACACGGATGATGCCAGTGCCCCGCTGCAGTGCAGGACAACCGCATTATTGGCAAATCCCGTGTTTTTGGAAATGTTGCGACATGTTTCCATTATGGCGCTGTCAGGTGTTGCAACAAAAACAACATCCGCATGTCGTGTGATGTCCCACGGAACATCGCTGAACCGGCCGGAAAGGACCATATCTGCGACACGTTTGGCTGATGAAAGGCTTTTACTGGCAAACCCGGCCGGCCGGTATCCGGCCCGGGTTAAAAAAACGGCAAGGGCCGTTCCGACTTTACCGCACCCGACAATGGCAAATGAAGGTTTCATTGTGTTTTCCTTGAAATATCAGGTACAGATCGAATGGCAATCCGAACTTGGAATGTTAATTTCAAATATCACCGTGTCGTTGGATGGTAAATTCCCCTCCGATTTTAATTCCCACGGTATTTTAAGTGACTACAATGGCCAAACTGCTCTTGTCAAGCCAAAGCGGCGTATCGTTTTGGATATGTTCGGTGTTTAATATTTTCTTGACACTTTGGCATATTGGCCATACGTTGACTTCTCAAAAATGAATTTTTTATACGATAAAATTCGGGCAATTTGACTTTAGAGGGCGTTTATCATTTAGAGGTCATTCTGAAACAACATCCGACATCGAAAAGCAGTACTAAAGACCAGGCGTTCACCATCCGGAAAACCATAGACACTATCCTGGAGGAGAACCGGAGTCTGGTTCAAAATATCAGCGAAAAGGCTGCCGGGGATCTTATCCGGAAAATCCGGAAGGCGGAATCCATCTTTTTTTCCGCACAGGGAAGAGCCGGCTTTATCCTGAGATGTTTCTGCATGCGTCTGATGCATTTGGGGTACAGCGTTTACTTTTGTGGCGAAACCGTTACGCCCGCAATTACGGACAAGGACCTGCTTATCGTTTTAAGCGGATCCGGAGAAACCCCATCGACCCTCGAAGCGATGAGGAGTGCCAAGCAGCAAAAAGCCAAAACATACGGCATCCTGGGGCATACTGAATCCGGAATCGGTTCGCTGGCGGATCACACCCTCCACCTCCCGGGAACCACCAAACTGTGCCGTGAGGGTGAGCCTGAATCGTCTCAAATGGCCGGTTCCCTTTTTGAGCAATCCGCCTTTCTCTTTTTAGAGGCGGTGGTGTTAAAAATATACCAGACCCGAAAAAAGGATGTTGGAAGCGTCTCATCCAGACACGCGGTAATCGAATAAAGGAGGACATATGAAACCCATCCTGCAATTGGCTTTAGATTTTGTAGATTTGAAACGGGCGCTGAAAAGTGCCAAGGCCGGAGTTTCCGGCGGAGTAGACTGGCTCGAAGCCGGCACGCCGCTCATCAAGAGTGAAGGCCTGCATGCCGTCAGGGAACTCAGGAGACTTTTCCCGAATGCCACCATCGTTGCAGACATGAAGATCATGGATGCCGGCAGAACCGAGGTCGAAACCGCCGCCAAAGCAGGTGCCAATATCGTCGATGTGCTCGGGGCGTCCAGTGATGCGACCATCCGAGAATGCATCCAGGCCGGAAAAAACTATGGGGCGAAAATCGTGGTGGACATGATCGCAGTAGATGATGTCCTGTCCAGAGCAAAGCAGGTTGAAGACTTTGGGGCTGACTATGTGTCGGTACATTGCGCCATCGACGAACAAATGGAAGGAAAAGATCCTTTCGACGTTTTACGCCAGGTCAGCGAAGCATTGTCCATTCCGGTGGCAGTGGCCGGTGGCATTAATTCCGAAACCGCAGCCAAGGCGGTGGAGGCCGGTGCAGCCATCGTTATCGTGGGTGGTGCCATCACCAAGGCGATGGACCCCGAACAGGCGGCCCGGGAAATTCGCCTGGGACTTGACACCGGAAAAAGCATCAGCACCACCCTTTTCAAACGAAAGGGCGAGGCGCAGATTCGAGAAATCCTTGAAATGGTGTCGGCGCCGAACCTTTCGGATGCCCTTCACCGGGGAGGTGTTTTGCAGGGAATCCGACCGCTTTTCCCCGGTATCCGAATGGTAGGACAAGCCGTTACCGTAAGAACATATCCCGGAGACTGGGCCAAACCGGTTCAAGCCATCGACGTGGCACAGCCGGGTGAGATCATTGTTATCGATGCCGGCGGGACAGGACCCGCCATCTGGGGAGAGCTGGCAACACATTCGGCGGTTCAACGAAAGCTGGGGGGCGTCGTCATCGACGGGGCCTTGAGAGACAGCCCTGAAATCATGGCAATGAAATTCCCGTCGTTCAGCCGGCTGGTGATGCCCAATGCCGGCGAGCCCAAAGGATTCGGAGAGATCGGCGTTCCTGTAACGGTGGGCAATATGCGCGTTGAACCCGGGGATTGGCTCCTGGGTGACGATGACGGTGTGGTCGTGCTGCCAAAAGCCATCGCCGTGGAATATGCCAACCGAAGCATGGATGTGCTCGAGAAGGAAAACCGCATTCGAGAGGAGATCAAAGAAGGCAGTACGCTGAGCAAGGTGACGGAACTTCTGCGCTGGGAAAAGAAATAAAGATGATACAGCTAATCAGAGGATTTAAGGATATTCTCCCCGGTGAAGTGGAACTCTGGCAGAAGATCGAGGAGACCGCCAGATCTCTCTTTGAAGATTTCGGATTCAAGGAGATCCGTATCCCGATCATGGAGCGTACGGAACTGTTTGCCCGAAGTATCGGGGAAGATACGGATATTGTTGAGAAAGAGATGTACACCTTCCCGGATATAAAAGGAGACCTGATCACCCTTCGACCTGAAGCCACCGCATCTGTTTGTCGTTCCTATATCCAGCACAAACTCTACGCAAAGGATCCGGTCCAAAAATTTTATACCATTGGTCCGATGTTCCGTCGGGAGAGGCCCCAAAAAGGAAGATACCGGCAGTTCTATCAGCTCAATGCTGAAATTTTCGGTGTGGAATCGCCCCTGGTTGACGTTGAGCTGATTTTTATCCTGATAACACTTTTTTCAAAACTGGCTGTTTCCGATATTAAGGCCCATATCAATTCTCTGGGCTGCCCTGAATGCCGTCCAATATTCAAAACGGCGCTTTCAGAATTTTTGGCATTAACCGGTGAAAATCTCTGTTCAGACTGCAACCGCCGGAAATTCCGGAATCCTCTGCGCGTGCTCGACTGCAAGGTACCTGCCTGCCGGGAGGCCTTGACGGACGCGCCGTCTCTCATGGACTATTTATGTCCGGCCTGCGACCAACACTTTGAAACCGTCAAAAAAACCCTTGAATCACTTAACGTTCCATTTGTGGTTGACAAGCGTCTGGTCCGGGGCCTGGATTATTACACCCGTACAACTTTTGAGATTCAAACCCATGCGTTAGGGGCACAAAATGCCATTGCAGGCGGCGGCCGGTATGATGGCCTGATCAAGGCACTGGGTGGACCCGATATTCCGGCAACAGGTTTTGCTATCGGGTTCGACAGACTGGCCGAGATTGTCGGTGCCCATAGCCCCGATCTCATTAAAACCCCTGACATTTATATCGCAGCGCTGGGCGAAGAGAGCCAGGCACTGGCATTCGAATGGAATTGTGCGTTATGCCTTGAAGGGATCATGGCTGAAATGGAATTTGACAATAAAAGCTTAAAAAGTCAGATGAAAAGGGCCGACCGGCTGGGGGCAAAACATGTTTTGATCGTGGGGGATAAAGAAATTAAAGAAGGTTTTGTTGTTTTACGCGACATGAAGACAAAAGACCAGGTGTCGATACCCATTGACACCGTCTTGGAGGATATCAAATCGAAATTTTCGTGATTTTAGAAAGGAGTCAGTTCATTGTCAGATACACTTGGAAATATGAGAAGGACCCATACCTGCTGTGAACTCGGCGGAAAAGATGTCGGCGCCGAGGTGGTGTTGATGGGGTGGGTGCAGCGGCGGAGGGATCA